>Ga0105032_100011_pt1 | contig 80361 bp, 103 predicted proteins | sample RS_126metaG_FD_91481 | JGI IMG/M metagenome (GOLD analysis project Ga0105032, IMG submission 91481) | Switchgrass associated microbial communities from Austin, Texas, USA, to study host-microbe interactions - RS_126 metaG | ecosystem: Host-associated > Plants > Roots > Rhizosphere | place: USA... | reverse complement strand
TAGTGTGCTTTTGAGCTATAGCAGTTTTTCGCCCGGTGCTTTGGTTGCTAGCTTTGCTCGCAACTTTTCGGCCGGGTTTAGAAGAATTATTCATTAGTTAAGTATATAATATAATAAAGATAGCAGCTATATATAAGCAAGCAAGCAAGCTGAGTGACTAAGTGACGCTGTGACTGCGACTGCTTTACTATATTAAAAAGCATTAACTATAGTAAACGCTTAGTCATTAGATGCAAAAAGAGGCTATCCGAAGACAGCCTCTGAAACATAGCCAATAACCCCTAATTATTTAGGGGCTTCGCCCCTAAATACGGTCGCGCAGCCGCTGATTTGGCCGCGAAACTAAACAATTTGATGCAATTTAATGCATTTATGAAGGCTTTTGCCCTATTTATAGTAGCATTAGCTACAAACTTTTGCAACTCCTGTCTGTTGACTTTGCTTGCTGACACTGATAGTATAACACACAATGCGACGGGCTGCAAGTAAGAGCCAATTCCGCATTATTCTGCTAGCAAGATCAACATGTCAAGATCCACACCGATAATAATCATTATGACAACTTGATCGATACAGTAGGCCCGATAACTGTCTGTATGTCCGACATGTCCGATATGCCCGTTTAGATTAAGCGCTAGACTATTTTATCGTAAAGCTATTTGCTAAAGTTCGTAAAGCATTAACTATAGTACAAATTATAGCGCGATCGTAAAGCTATTGCAAATAGGTACGAATTCTGGCGCCATCGTAAAGGGCTTGCCAAACACAACTAGTCTAGCGCGCATTAGCGCGCGGCGTTAGCGAAGTTAGTTGGAGCTCGCTAACTATCGATCAAATGTTCGATGGTCACAGAACGGTCACACGGCTGGCTAGCCGGCTGGCTGTCTGCTAGTCTTTAGGCATGCGCTTCGGTCAAGGCACAAGCGCGAGAGCAAGGGTCAATCGCTCAAGATTTCGGTTGACATTCGCTAGCGACTCGGCTAGAGTCGCTAGCAAGCCAAACAGCACAACTACACAAGCTTTGCTCGGGAGCACACCCTATGATGGGGAAGGCGCGTAGCCGGTTGACAAGAGCTAAAGCGAGTGTGGTAAGCTAGCGGCACAACAGTACGACACAACCAAGCGAGTCAAAGAGGCTCGCATGACACAGCAGAAACGGACAGAGAAAATGGCAGAGCAGAAGACGGACCCGCAGACTCACTGGGTGATCGATGAGGCCAGCGACTGGCGTTCGCTTGGTACCGCTGTCGGTTTGGACATGCCGGAGCGCGGGGCACTTCCCTACGGACCGATCATGTCTACGGCCGCAGACAAGGGAATCACTTTCGAGATCGGAAAGTGGCGTGTTTCGCAGACCGGCACGGGTGCCGTCGGAGAGGTCTACTGGACTTTCAAGGCTCCCGCTTCGGGATCGCACCCTGGCGGACTCGGTGAGTACAAGGCATCCGTCGCGGATGTCAAGCGGTTGGTTCAGGAGAAGACCGGCGAAGAGTCGGTCCGACTTTCCCGCGACACCGTGCGAAAGGCCATCTGGCTTCACTTCGGTATGGAGGATGAGGAGTATGTCATCCTGCAGGAGAATAAGGGTGCAGAGCAGGATGCCGCAGAGAAGGGGGAGCCGGTAAAGAGGCTCGGGCGTCCGCGCGGTAGCAAGAACAAGCCAAAGACGGACACCGCCGAGTCGGGCGAGTAATTCCGGAATTGACTAGGGTATTATCCGTATCCTGACCGCATAGGCCAGTAGGGATCGGTAATATTAAACGGCAGCAATTGTGCCCTAGCCTTTCCGGTCGCATTAGGGATTTCGGCCATGCCGGAATTTCAACTAGGTTGTGCGGCAATAGTGCTAATAGGAATTGTTCTATTTTTCCTAAGCATTATTGTTTTCATCATCTTTGCTCTAACGTGAGCAGAAAGGCAAAGTATGTCCGACTGGTTGGAAAGGTGGGATTATTCTTGGAATGATCCAATCACCACGCACACAATTGGGGATTACACCCTAGAGGTTTCTCCCTACGGATATGCCGGTCATGGAATCGTGCCAGGGCAATTCGCCTATCGGGTTGTATTCGAAAACCGATACCGGCCGTTCGCATTCAATTCGCACGCCAGGGGACTTTGACCGCGCAATTCTGCTAGGAACGGAGAAACTAAAGGAAATCGCTAGCCGATAAGCGACAGCCGCAGACCGAAAGGAAAACGCAAATGGACGTTGTTACCGTTTGGCGTGCGACAAAGGATGGCATTCCGGTCTCTCTCGTTTATTCGGAGGATATCGCTCACGACTACGCGGGAATGGGGTACAAAGTCGAATCAGGTCTAATCACTAGATGGCATGACGACGATTCACGTTCCTACAATTGGTCGGGGGAGTATCTCTAGTCAAAAGGCAGAATCCGGAAAGCCGAGACAAAGGAGAAGTGCAATTAAGGCCCGTTGGCAGACGGGCCTTTTTTGTTTTGTTTTATTGGTACGAATGTGCGCCCGATTTAAAGCGCTGGTGAATACGCATACGCGCGCATATAGGCTCGGCAGAAAGACACTCGGCAAACAGACGTTCGAACCAGGAACTTGTTACCTTGCCGTGACCTAGCTCGGCTGTTTAGGGTGTAGACTAAGGGCATGACGAACAACAGCGACATTGACGCGATCGCCGAAGACCCGTGGTCCTCTCCCTACGCCACAAAGGATAATTACCTGGTGGTCTACCGATTCGAGGATGACGAAACGGAGACGCGATATGTATTCGATGCTACCGGGGCACAATTGGCATTGACTAAGTTGGCAAACGACATTCGGAGGAATCCGGGGGTGCCAATGACCCTTTCTGTCACCAACATCTACTAGTCGGAAATAGGCGGGGTGCGCATGCTAACGCACATTCATCTTCCAATTAAGGAAAAAGTACAATGTCTGTTCTGACTGAAATTCTGTTTATTGTTGTCGACGAATTCACCGGCCAGGAAATTGAAAGGGAATGGCGTTCGCCCAATCATTTCTCAATTGGTGACAAGTTTATGGATAGTTTCCATATGGGGATTGTCAGGGAGATTAGTATTGAAGACAAAGAGACCCGGCGTGTTTTTGTTGTTCCGGAATTCTGATTCAAAAGAAATAGTTGGTGCAAATAAAGGCGTGCACTTAAAGCGCATGTGAATGCGTACATTTGCACATACGCAACGGAGTTCGTGTATTGGAAATGTTGGGTGTGAGCCAGATCACCTTGACGAGCTCCCTTTAGCTAGGGTAGATTGAAGTTGTCAACGAAAGCCTCAGCCGAGCCCAAAAGGGGAATGTCATGCTTTATCTGTTCGCATTCGTCGCGCTTATCGTGGTGACAATCGTTTGCATTCTGACGATTGACTACGGGCCGAGCTTCGTTTACAACGGGCTCATTCGAACCATTGTTCGAGTGCACTTGTTTGTTCGAACGCATGTTCTGTCACGGAAGTTGTTATCTCGCCGTGACCTATTGCCGGCTAATCCTGCTAGAATAGAGTCATGATGAATCAGCCGTTGCCGAACAGCATCCGCGTCATTCCCTCTGTCATCCTGACCGCCGAGAACGTCGAGGTCTTTGGGCCTCATGACTATGGCGTGTACGTCCGCTTCACTGATGAGACCGTGCAGGTTTACATGTGGGCTCCGAATGAGACTGAGGCATGGTCGTTCTTCCGCACGCTGGTAGATGACGACCGGGTAGAGAATGTCTTTCCTGTCCGCCGCGGAATCTGAGGAGAAAACAATGGGAATCATTGCAAAGATCATTCGGAGCTACATCACCGGACAGAGTGAGGGACGTCACACCAAGCGAGCCAAGCACAGGGCTTGACAAAGGTGCCCGCTATATGCTAGCGGGCGCCGGCCCCTACGTACATCGTCTACATCACAAAAAATTTCACATTTCGAGTTTTGAAAATTAAGACGACTAGACGTCTACATCACAAAAAATTTCACAAAATTGCAAATGCAATTTTAGCAGCATTTTGGCGATTGAAAATCGCTGCCTTGCAAGCATAGAAAAAGGCGGAACCCGCTAAAGGTTCCGCCTTTGTTGTTTCTAGCTATTTTTCAAAGCGCCTTGCTTGCAGCTCCGCTGCTTGCTGCTGCCTAGCTAATATCTTTCTTATGCTTTGTAGTTCATTTGCGATTACTTTTAGATAATACATTTCGTCTTCTTCTACTTCTATATCTTGCTCTACTTCTGCACCGGCCGAATTTTGATGCTCCCGGCAAATTTTGTCATATACAAACCGGCCTGCTTCTATTTGTCTTGCTATACATCCACAGCTATAGCTTGTTGTATTTCCTATCATTATTGCTCCTTAAACCCGGCCGAAATTGTGTTATTCTGCAACGCCTTTAGTATCGCTTTGCCACTGTACTTCTTTGAGCGGCTCAGCATTTGTTTCATATTCTTCTAAAGCTTTAACTACTTCGTTAACTTTATTACCCCCGCCGAAAAGATGACCTAGACTGGTCCAACTATCCAAATAGTCTATTAATACCGCTGCTATAGGTTCAGGAAACTTAGCTCTAGCGTGATAACAAGCATTGCGTATCTTTGCGCGCATAGCTTCTGCGCCGGGCGTATATTGGCCGGTGTCATCTAGCATTTTTGCCATACCATTCGTCGCGTTTGGCTTGCATCTTGATAGTAGCCATGACGTTGTGATAAAGCATTTCGGCCAATATGAAATCCGGCGTATTCGTGTAAGTGTCTATGTTGTTAATATTTAAGATTCGTTCTAGTTCTACTTTGAAGTTAGCCAGCGAACCTTGTATGTGTTCGGCGATAGCTATTTCTCTTGCTTGCCTTGAAGCTTCATTATCTATCATTTGATCTAAAGATCCATCCGTTGACCTTGTACCATCTTGGTAGTTTTGCACTTGGTTTCTCCATTCTATGTCTAACCGGCTGACATTTCATACACTGGCAAAATCTGTCATGAGTCTTTAGGCTTGTTTCCCAGTTAATTATGCGCATTGCTTTGCGCCAGTCTACTTGCTTAGCAGGATTCCATACGGCATACTTTGCTGTTTCAATGCGGCGCCAAGCCTTAACGTTACTTTTACGCGGTGCGCGCCATCTAGTCCCGGTGCAAAACATTTGTTGCCTGCATTTAGGACAAGTAGACATTGCCTTGAAGCTTAAGCGGCAGCCATTTAAGCATACGTACGTTGAGTTCTGCATTATTAGGTTCCTTTCACTACTGCTATAAACAAGTCTCAGTATAGCCCCCCGCACGTGACTTGTACAGTCGCTTATGGTATGCTATGCGAGTGACCGACGGTGACGCTAAAGACGAGCAAGCCAGCGAAAGAGTGAAAGCGGAGGCTTTATTGCAGCAACAGGCCAGAGACAAGCGCCGGGACGAGCTAGAGATACAACTAGAAAAACTAAATATTGATGTCACACAGTACAAACGCTGGTTAGCCGTAGCTTTTAGCTTTATCATTACGGGGCCAGCGTTTCTTATATGGTCAGGCTGGCTAGATGACGGCAGAAACTTAAGCGACCGCACCTTATCTAATGGAAGATGGTGGTATCAACTAGCTTGGAAACAATTACCTGACACACTATTTCCACTCGGCATCGTTCTGTTTATAATCGGTTTGATTGCTTTGGCTGCTGTAGTCTTCATTTGGCTTAGCGCACCGCGCGAATTTCTGGCAGCTAAAACTGAATGGCGACAGCTAGAAGGCTATGACTGGACACCGCACAAGTTCATGGAGCTAAAATGAGCGAGCTTATTAGGCGAACCGAGCAGCTTATCGCGAAAATCGATCTAGACGAAGTAGATCCCAAGCTAGTTGAGCAAAGACTTGACGAAACTCTGGCGGAATTGAACAAGACACATCCGCCATCATTCGGTGGTGTCTGGAAGCGCAGCGGAATGGATATTTTTTCATGCGTGTGCGATGACAAGCAAGGTTGCCAGGGAACAAAGTGTGACTATTGCTGTGCCGAAGGTCCGGAATCTTGCGGATGGGAAGATCGCAGGTGACATATTGCGCGCTAAGCAGTATTACACTTTTACGATGGCTGACCCTATCTATACTGTCAAAGTATCTGAATTAGGTCACTACGAGATATTCCGTAGTAAAGTCAGCGTGTGCAAGCGTGATCCGCATGAAAAGATGTATTTGCTGCAAGAAGAAGCTTTTGACTACGCATACCGGCGGTTTTTGCTTTGGCGCGGCGAAGTACAAGTTATAGCCGAGCGAATCACTAGTATGCCAAGAGTCAAGATTGAGCGACTGTTTAGGATGATGCAGAATGATTAAGGCTAGAGGAACTACAGGCGATGGGCGTCCGTTGATGGTTATCGGTCTAAGCCGGGAAAATTGTGAACGACTGCTAGATAACAAGCCTATCAGCTTTGACGCAGCGGAGCTAGGGCTTAAGCTCAGTGTAATTATCCTCGGGGGAGAAGACGAAGAAGAAATCGCCGAAGACTTGCGTTCAATCGGAGCCGTCTAATGTCGATTTACGATCATACCTATTTGCACGACGAGATAAATTGTCCATTGTGCAGAGTTTCATTGAATGCCTCAACGAGCACAAGCGGCAAGAAGCTAAAGCCAGAAGAAGGAGACCTGACGGTATGTATCAATTGTGGCTACGTTTTAGTCTTCGTAGTATCGCCAATCGGGCCGGTAGGATTGCGAGCGGTAGAAACACAGGAAATCAAAGCAACTATTCAACTCTTAAGCAAGAGACAAATTGTAGTCGTATTCAATCCAGACGAAGAACCATTGCGCAGATTGCGGGTAGTAGCCGTGCGAGGCTCATTGTGGCAGTCTGTGCAGGAGCAGTATTAGCTCAGTGCGTTTACTTGTTGCTGACATGACAATATTGGAAGAACGTATCGCCAGAGCGCTTGAAAACTTGGAGCATAAATATGCCGCGCGAAATGATGCAGATAACCAAGGTTGTGGAATATCTGGTAGACGTCGAGACGAGTCCGGAAATGACCAACGCGGAAAAGATTCGTTTAGCTCAACGAGAACTTGACCAGCGTACTAGATGGGTTCGTAATAGCGACCGCCGTTTTGGATTCATCATTGCTTTCATGTGCCCGGTCGGAATTCTAATCGGTAGTTTTGTACAAGACTTTACCGGTGTCTTCTTCAATACTTTGGAGCAGTTCTTGATGACAATGATTATTGCCGCTTTAGCCTGGTTGGGAGGCGTCAGATTTGGTAGTGCCGGACATAAAGCCTTTTTAGTCGGAGGACTTTCGCGCAAAAATGACTAGACAGCTGGCTAGCCATGTGCTAGGATCTGCGTATGGAGAATGACACTGAGGCCAAAGCGGATCAACGTTCCGGTCACCGCGGAGGTCGTCAAAGCTCTCGAACTTATTATGGAGAACGAGCAAATCGGACTGGCCGAAGCGGTTCGTCGTCTCATCGGCTACGGAGACTTCGTCTATCGAGCAGTAAAACAGGATAATGCCGAGGTGCTATTACGCGAGGGCGAGCATCTCCGCGAAATCGTCTTGATTTAATCCAGCCTTTCCAAAAAGGGGGAGCCATGCATGTGAATGACGCTGAGAATATCCGTATGTGTGCGATATGCAAGAGAGTTCTAGACAGGCGAGTCAATCCGTTCGGAGTTTTTGTTGGGTATCAGCATACCGCGTGGGACAAAAAGTATGCGAAGCATGATCCAGTTCCTGTCCCGCTTTCTGAGGAAGTAAATAGCCGTTGCGATTTCTGCGGTATGGACTATGCATGGTGGGGATTCCCGTGCAAGGACTTTAGCGTGGGAACGATGAACGGTGACGATTACGGTAGTTCAGGCGACTGGGCAGCCTGCGACGATTGCAAGAAGCTTGTTGAAGATGACCGCGTGGCTGAGCTTATTGATCGTTGCATTGATGTCAAGCGAGCCAAGCTAGAAGTTGCAGCGCCGCGCGAAGAATACCGCGTGCTATTCGGAAAGTTCTGGGCAAACAAATTTGGAGAAGCATATCGTGTCACGGTCTAACTGGATGCAGCAGTTAGCCAAGCAATTAAGCAAACACTCCGATTCGGTTGCAGTTATTCGCGCAGGAAAGAAAGCTAAGCGCCGAACTAGAAGGCGAGACCGACGAAAGGGCAAGGAGCAATGCGCGAACTAGTAGATGCCGGGGGACCAAAATGAACAAAGAAGATACAGCCGTAGCGCAGCTATGCTTTGGCGTAGTTGGTTTGCTTATGATGGCGGTATTTCCGGCGGAAGCTGCCAAAAACGCAGGCATGATAATTAGCGCATTGGTTATCGTGTATGCAATCGTCCGATCGATTTATGTCGCCTACCGAAAGCGTAAGGAAAATGTTGACTGACAAGCGCCGCGCTGCACAGCTCAATCATCCCAAGCCCGGCCAGCAGAGCCGAAAGCGAGACATCGTTAAGCACATTAGTGAAGGTGTGACTACTGCGGCAGAAATCGCCCGGCGGTGCGATTACAGCTACAGTTATGTACGTCGAATGCTGGACGAGCTGAAAGAAGAGGGGATCGTCAGTGTCAGAAACGCAGCGTACTACGTCATTGATTTGTAATTGCGGGCATTCGACCAAGGAACACGAGCACGATAGAACGGAGCTTTTTCGCCAGGGGAAAAAGTATGTCGTAAAAAATTTTAGACAGATAGCGAATTGCACTTGGAATACCTGTCAATGTGCATGGTTTACAGAAAAGGGACAATGGGATATACGAAATAACGGATTGCGTCAGTATCCACTCAACAATCTAGATACACCGGGCCGAATCGCTGACAGGTACTTATAATGCCGGGCGAATTGGACTTCGTCACCGATATTGCAATCAGCGTAATCACATTGTTTGCGACGGTGATCCTAGCTAGACATATGTACGTCAACAGAAACAAGCCGTCTGCTAAGATAGACATTAAAGATAGGTGGCGCAAATAAAGAGGCGATGAAATGGCATGGTGGATTTCTGCCGGGTGGATAGTCATCGGGCTATTAGTAGTAGCTATTGACTATCATCATGGAGAAAAAGACTTAAAGGCAGCATGGTCAGTTGCGCAGACTGAAAACTGGCTTAAGATTAATATGCTGATCGCGACTGTAGTTCTGCATGCTTTCGCTGTAATACTTTGGCCCGGCGTTATAATCGGATGGATTGTGGAGCGAAGAAATGCCCGATGATGCGATAGCCGAATTTCCAATGCATAAGGACGAGGCCATTGAGAAAGTACAGAAGGGAATAGCCTGGCTAGACGAAAACTATCCAGACTGGCGAGACAAAATGGACTGGTCGGAATTCAGTCTGTGGAATACTCATTGTTGCGTAATCGGCCAGTTATACGGAGATTATTTCGTTGAGGTTAGCGAGGATGGTCGCCTGTCTTACGGCCAAGCATTAGAACTAGGATTTGACGCTTTCTACTCGAACAACATGTCTATTCTGCACAATACTTGGAAGGAATTGGGTCCAGGTGAATTGCGCGCGGTGCAAAAAGAAACTTAAGATCGAAGACACTTGTCTGCAAGCGCATCCGAATGAGTGGTGTCACAAGACTTGTTGCGAACATTCCGAAAGTAGCAAAATGACTGACAACTATAACAATGAATGGTCTTGGATAGACCCGTCTTGGGATTCGCCGGCGGAATATGTGCAAAAAGTGCAGACTTTGACGTCAGACTTTATGCTAGAGAAATTCGCATTCAGCAGACAATTAGCTGACAAAGCTGCCAATGATTTGATCGCGGTTTACCAAGAAAACGAGATTTTGCCGAAGGTGGACTAAGGTGACTTTAGATCAGGCTAGAGATAATATCGGCAGACGGGTAGTCTACGTTCCTCGCTTTGAAATGCGTGAATACGGAGTAATCAGTGGTGTCAATGACCTAGTTGTCTTTGTGCATTATGCCGGGGATCAGCAAGCAAAGGCCACTAATCCCGAAGACTTGGAGTTTATTTCGTGAGGTATCGTGTTGAGTCCAATAAGACAGACCGGCCCGAAATGTTCGAGCCAAAACGGCCGGGTGAATCATGTATGGATTGCAGCAACTGCACATGTATTAAGTCAAGAAGTCCTGCTAAAAGGCGAGGAACTTGTCATGGACAGAGAAAACTTGGCGACTTTGCAAATCGGCTGCTATTGGTGCGAAGAAGTCTTTAGTCCGAGACTAGCGCATAGAAAATGTAAGCCTGTCTAATTCCTTCGGCACGTGAATATGGAGATAGTTTCTGATGCTTACTGCGGAACAGAAGCAAAATGTGAGTTTTCGGCTGGAATGGGATGACGAGCAAGGTTGGGTAATAGTCTTCTGGAAGAACAAAGATATAGGAAGGTTTCAACCCACCCAAGTCCATGACAAAGAAGGATTATGGGTTCAGACTAATACAGAATGGTACCCAGCCGACGAGCGCGGAGACAATACTCCTTATCCGTCAACTCATTGTTCTACTGTAAATGAAGCGGTTGATTGGCTGGTAGTACAGGCGCTTTTCATTGGCAAGATAAGCCGCTGACCCAAGAAGGTATTTTTAGCGCCAGTGCAAAGACAGGGACTGTAGATATGCTAAAGTGTCGGTGCAACTGCAATCCGTGCGTCAATCTCGGCAATAATTGCGCGGTGCCCTGCTATATGTGAGTGAAGGAGAAAGTCGTGAACGAACTGGTCAGCATCGAAAAGCACGGGAACGGGTGGACATGGGAGGTGCGGGACTCGGAGACCGACGTCGTTAGTCGTTGGCGAACCAATACGGACGGCGAAGGCTTGTTTTTCTGGTCAGACGTTAACCCGGGGTGGCATCAGACACACGGTTCCTTGCAGTTCAGTGCGCGCAGCGAGAAGGCTCTGATCGAGCGGCTAGGGCTACGGGACACCCGGACCGCACACTGACTGTTGATCTTGTTAGCGGCGTTCTGAGACGCTGTTACGGCGCATGCATGCAAGGCCGGACCCGAGCAGTTCCGGAAAACGAAGAACGGGGTCCCTGTAGCGAGGGACCCCGTTCTAGCCCTGTGGTGGGGGCTACGTGCGGGTCCGGTCAAGCACCCGGCAGAGCACTACGAGAGGAAGTGTCTGCATGGGCCATTGTAGCCCTAACCCTCCGGCCCTGTCGTTAGTCCGTTTGGACGACCTTCCCGGAGCTGTTATGCGATCGTTACTTGATCTTTGGAGCTGCGGAAATCTCTTGCTCTATCAGCCTGAAACGTTCGAACATAAGTTAAAGTGCCCCCGCGAGCGAAGCGAGTTTGCGCAGGTCAGAGCGTTAGCGAAGATCAAGCCAGGACTCGAACCTGCGACCCAGAGATTAGAAGTTGCTTAGCCCATTCGGGCTAAGCCGATACTTGCTCTAGTAGGCTGAGCTGCACGTTTGCGTGCTAGCACACGCTGAGTTGATCTTGTAGTCTCTTGTTCTGCGTTCGATGCCCAAGCGCTGCAAGGCGACCCTTTAGGAGCAGTAGTGGCAGACTTTGACGAATACGCTAAGTATTGGCGTATGCATTTGCTCGCTGAAAATAAGTCAAAGACTACTGTCGACTGGTATATTCGTAATCTAGGTTATTTTGCTGCCTGGCTTAAAGCGAATGACTTACCAGATGACCCGACACGTGTTCGTCTACCGGCCGTAAATGCGTATTTCGCTTGGCTGCGCGATCAGCCGGGACAAAAAGCTGACACCAAGATGTCTAGCGAAACCATTGCCGGACGTTGGCGCGCTTTGCAGCAGTTCTGGAAGTACATGACCGAAGTTGAAGAACTTCCCAAGTCTCCGATGTCCAAACTTGAAAAGCCGAAGGTTCCTGTTCAGCCTGTAGAAGTATTTACTGATGCTGAAATAGAACGTATGCTTAGAGCAGCTAGATACAAGTTCACTAAGTTCCAGGCCCGGCGGAATACTGCAATTCTGCGAGTATTTCTAGAGACTGGCGCTAGACTCGGTGAAGTAGCAAAGCTTAAGCCGGACGACGTTGACTTTGTTCATTACACCGTGCACGTTCACGGTAAGGGACGCAAAGATAGAACGATTCCGTTCGGTCCTAAATGCGGTCTAGCGCTTAGGCACTACATGCGTGAACGTTCTAGTTATTGGCACGAAGGCGACAAACTCTGGCTAGGTGAACGTGGCTCTTTGACTGCCAGCGGCATTTCAATTCTGTTTCGCAAAGTGCAGGCTGAAAGCGGAGTGCACATGCATCCACACAAGTTCAGGCATACTTTCGCGCATAACTGGCTGATGTCGGGCGGTGGAGAAACTGATCTAATGCGAATCATGGGGTGGGAATCACGAAAAATGCTAGAGATTTATGCGGCAAGTGCCGGTAGCGAAAGAGCGCATCACGCTTACCGAAAGCTGAATCTCTACAAGAACATCAGCTAAGAGCTAAAGGCCGGACCCGCAATGGGTCCGGCCTTTATGGTTTCAAGACAGGTGTTTCATTGTGCCTGTGGTCATTCCAATTGCCGGTAACAACTATGTAAGGACAGTTGCCACACTCCAATATTGCTTGTTTGCTACCGTCTAGCATGTCGACATCGAACCAAACCAAAGGTCCGTCACAACTATCTAAGGATGTCATTTTCTCTCGGCACCTGCTCAGTATCAGACACAATGACGTATATTGCGGGTCTTCCGTAGCCCTTCGGCTAGCCACTTTCCTGTCCACTCTCGACCACTGTATTTCATCTTGCCGGTGGAATCAGGAAGATACTTCGGTATGTACTCTTTGCTAATCAGTTTGACTCTGACAGTATAGTCTGCATTGATTTTATCTACTATACCGACTCTTGTACTGATTCCTTGAGTTGATACCCCGTAAACTACTATGTCGCCTATCTTCGTATTACGGCCGAAATAATCTCTAGCTGGCATCGCCTAACCTATGATTGCATTGAGGGCAGGGCAGATTTAATCCCTCGGTTTCGATGAAGGAAAATCTGCATTTTCCGCAGGTAGTAATAATTTCAGTCTGATTGCGCGGGTTCTGATCCGGGTAAACCGGGTCGCCTGGTTCCCATTGGGTAGGCTGCATCTAAAATCTCCAACATTTCGTCTATAATATCGTTCTTTACTTCTTTAGGGTATTTCTCCCACGCCGCCTTGAATTCGTCGCGGCTTATCCAACCGGCCAACAGAAGTCCAGCTATGAAGTCGTTAGTTGTTAGGAACGAAGAAATCTTCAAGTTTTTCCTTAATATCAATTATGTCTAGTTCGTAAGGGTCGTTAAAAGCCGGGTAGCTAGATTGAACAGCCTTGAATAGTGCCATTCGAATATCTAGCAATGAGCTGTCGATGGAATCGATTGTCACCGGCTCTACTGCCCAACGGTTAGATCCGTCTTTCATGATGTATTCAACGTAAACTGTCACTGGTCACCTTCGGGTGTCATCTTTGATAGCAATCAGAAATACTAATGCGGCTAAGCAAATGAAAGCCCAGAAGAACACGCTAGTCACGCTAGTCATAACTCATAATCTATACTGTTTTCGTAAAGCTTGTGCTGCTCTATCTGCCTTTCGATATCGTGTATAGACCAGCTATTTAACCTCTTATATCCGCCAATGTCAGCCATGGCGGCCGCCCAAATAGCTAAACCAAAGAGACCACCTAGAATACCGAATAGCCACGCAGTATTAAAAAGTATCACGAACCAGATGCTAAGACCGATCAGGCAAAAGCAAATCAAGCCTGGCAATGTCCACAGAATATTTATGAACAAGCTATGACGCCAATCAGATTTCGCCCGGCGCAGTTGATACTCTAAATCAATCAGCGTCTTTTTGTATTCTATTTCTTTCAAGGTAACCCGTTAGTTTCCTAAGTAGCCTTTCCTTTAAGGTTCCACGACTACGCTTTCCTTCTCTGTACCCGGCGCACGAGCAGTAGCCTACCTCATTGCCTTCTACGTCAGCGAATGGGGTCCTAGTCCATTTACAATCAGCTGCATGGTCAGACTCTTTGTGCCCGCAAACGCAATACGGTTCTTCATAAGGCTCTACATATTCGTCAAAATCACTTTCGTGCACGATAGGCATCCAATACTTCTAATATTATAGCCGCTACCAGTAGTACGAGAAACACTAATGCGGCACCGATTTCTACAGTCATCTTAATAAAAAGATAGACCGCCCGAAGACGGTCTATCTCAAATAGTCCTTAGTGGTTGTCTAGATTGTCGCGTACTGCGGCTTCTGGGTCGCCATCTACGTTTTCTGGATTGCCACCGGCATCGTGAGCCTCATCGCTTAGCTTTGCCCAGGCGTCACGTACTTCGTCTAGTCCTTCACGGAAAAGATCAGTGTTAACGTCTACGGCGTGCTTACCGAATTCGTATAGCTCACCAGCTACTTCTTCAATTTCGTCTAGTTTACGTGCTAAGAACTTAGCCACGCTGTCTAGGTCCCAATCAAACGCTGCCATTAAATATATTACCTCCTGTTGGATATAGGTCTTGCTTAAAGTATTCCAGGTCCTGACGACGAGCATCTAGCTGTGCGTGGTGTTTCTGGAATGCTTGAATTTTGCGACGAACGACGTCAATAAATGCCGGTCCGTCTAAGTCGCCTTGATACGTATCCTGATACGTATAAGGCTGCCCATCGATAGTTATATCGAAAGACAATAACATTGTATCAACGTCCATAGCTAAACGTAAAAGTTTTACGCCGCTCGCATTAGCGCTACGCTGAATCTCCAATACGATGTTTTCGCGTAATGAAGATTGGACTGGCGTAGTCTGTATTTCTCCGGCAAAGCGGCCGGGCACAGAACGAGGATCAAGTCTGTCGTTGGTTGTCCAACTAAGTGGGTTGGTCATTAGTTCACTCCTATTAAGTCAGTTACAGGTTCAAGTATAGCAGGAATGTCGACAATTTTGGGCGGGTCAACAAATTCAGCTCTAGCTGTATCTGTCAATGTCTTAGCGTCTGCCGGAGTACCCATGAATTCAAAGTGCATCGGATCAAGCAACGTTCCTTGCTTATAGTTGCCTCCCCATGCGAATCCATAACGTTTCCAAAGACTAATAACGTCGTCTGGAATATCAGTAACAAGAGTACGCTGCTGTGGATTTTCCGCCGGGTTGAAATCCAACGCCAATCCCCAACTATGATTACTAGCTACCCTTGTCCCTGCAATAGGGCGGTTACTATATCCTCCCAAGCTTTTGATCTCATAGCGCCGGGTTGTTTCATTAATGAGTATTTGTGTAAGTTCAGCAATACTCTTGTTAACGAGAACAGCTACATTGCTACCGTTGTAACTAACAGGAACAATATCGGATCGGGCTGCGGGCCAGCCGTTTCCCCAACCTCTATCTTTCGCATTGGACGAATAATTTGATAGATCAATGTCGGCGTTAAATCCCGTGACGCTTTCTTCAACTTGCTGTTTTGCCCTGTAGCAGGTGGGTTCGCTGATAAAGCTTCCATCTGGTAGAGTTACAACGCTATCTACAGCAATGAATCCTTGGTCGCACTTGAGCTTGGCGGTAGACGGAACTGGATATTGCGCCAGGTAGTCATTGATTAAAACTGTTTCCGGTACTTCTAATTGTTTTGACAGATCGCGCGCTGCGCTATAAACATCTGTCAGCGTCACAACGGTTTGAGCACTAGTTTCAATAAGCTTGCGCATTTGCGCGGCGTTGACTATCTGACTTTGGTCTACTGCTACATATTCGAGTGCTGGTTCTGCGTACAGACCGCTGACCGTAGTTAAGGCGATAGAAGCTACTAACGCACTAACAATGATATGTTTCGGCAACTTTCGTTTACGCGCGTGTCTGCCCACTTGTCACTCTACGTAGTGTTCATAAAGCTGCTTATGCCAGTGAGCATCTTGCAATGCATTATGCTCACGCGGGGCGATTCTGTCCGGCTCTGGTCTGCCGTTACGCAATTGCTCGATTTCATGCGTAAACCAAGGAATATGCTGCGGCATCTTAATCATTGGTCCCCAAAGCTGCGCTAAAGCTACGTGATCGTAAGCGCAGTACCAGCCCCATAGCTCTACACCGTGGCGAAAATCTAGAAAATCAAAGACTTGCTCTGCGATCTTTTTGCGCGGTAGTCGGAGTGATGGATGATAGAGATGCGGAAAAACCGACTGTTGTACAAAAAGATTAGCTCTTGTTGCATCGAACTCGGCGGATTCAGCGTAGTATTCACGACCATCTTCGGCAACTATGCCTATAGAAATGAGGTCAATCACCCGGCCATCTTCAATGAATTCCGTGTCGTACCAGTATTTCACTTTCGGCCCTCCAAATTGATCCGATCAAGCATTTGGACGACGTTTACGGCCGGTACTTCCTGACTGGGGTTCTCTGCACAAATCTCGTTGCATACACGCGCAATTGTGTAAGACTTGAGTTGGCGGGGGAGCAGCTTGTAAAGAACTGGAACTATATAAAGGTCGTAGAACCGTTCTAATTCGTATTCAAGTGTTAGCTTAGCGCTCATGCCGCACCAAATTCGTCCGCTAAGTAATCTCTGCAATCTTTGTCAAAGACAACTTCTGTTGCGCCCGCGTGCCCATGTATTACTTCTACGTCTTCAATGTTGTCATAAACAGTAGTGCTTGACGTATCTGTCAGCCAAGTCATTGCTACTTTACCGTTGTCGAATTCAATACCCTGCGCAATTCGCCCGGTACCTGAAATTCCACTAACGTCTACTTTTCTATTAAGATAAAATGTTCTCATAAGTCTATTCTGCTTTATCTGCAAAGCTAGCAATTAGCTCTTGTCTATCAAGAATACCAATTAGCTTCAATCTAGTATTACTGTACCACTGTGCAACGCTATCGTTGAAAGATTGACCGTCTGCAATAGTCACTAAGTCGTTAACTACGTCGGTATTCAAACCTTTGTGATAGACGTTAACGCTGTAACGGCCATAGATAGTGAACGCTGCGTCATCAATGTCTATATTAAAATCGTAGGCGTCGGTCAAACGCTTATCAATGGTCTTCTTTAGCGTCGTCATTACCGTTGACTTCGGCTTGTATTTCGCCATCTTGCACCTCCCAAGGTTTTTCAATCGCATACTTGCCCTCAGAGTGCAAAGCTTCTAGCTGTTTAGCAACTTCGGGATTCGCGTCATGTAATAGTAGCATTATCGCATCGTAAGTACGAATCGCGGCTAGAGTTTGGATTCGTTGTAATTCGAGACGTTCGTCATCAGGCGACACCAAATGCCTCCGATGTTGCCGGAAACAAAGGTTCGATAATGTCTCTGACGGCTTGTGCTACTAATTGGATTTCGTACTGTGCATCATGTTCTAATCGTTCACGCAAAAAGTGCATGACGGATGCAATAGATGCAGTCCACTGATATGAAACATACATTGCGTACGCAGGAAGAAATAGTCTGGCTTGTTCTGCACAAATACCGGAGCGCATAGCGTTATTGTAATGCTCTAAGCCATCGGCAAAATATTCTTGTGCGTAATAGGTCCAGTACGCGCCAGCATCGGCAGGCAAAGGCTGCCCGCTACCTTGCTTTTTGTTCTCTGGGCTCGTCCGCCACTCATTGGCGGCCGGTATATAGAATTCAGGCTCCATAGTTACATATCTACGACTAGATTCATTCCAACCAGTCTGATCGTCTATATGACTAGATGCTACAGCATACTTCCAATGCTGTCTGGCAATCATTAAAGGAACTTTAAGCTGCAAAGTAACAGCTGCATGCCGAAAGACGCTAAAGTGTTCATTACGAACTAAGAAGTTCAGCAGCTTAGCTTCTTTTTCGTTCCAAACTTCGCTATCTTTGGCGAAACTGGCTCTCGCAGCTTTAGTAAAGCTTAAATCGCTGCCTAAGTGATCTACGTATTTGACGTAGCCGTGGTCTAGTATATCTATTTTGGTCATAGCCTGTCTTCTTGCAGCATTTGCAAGTTATTTTCAATATATTTGACCCGGGATTCGAAGATTTGATAATCACGAAGGCCAATTTTAATACGATAGTTACACTGTAAGCATTTCATGTAAAGCTCTAACTCTGTGTGATCTACTAAAAGTGGAAGATGGTCTTTCTGCGGACAGCGTAAAGGCTCTAGATAGCCTAGGTTAGCTAAATACTGGTATTGGACTAGAACTATATGCTTCACTGTTCGATTATTTTACCTCAGATTTAACATGAGCACAAGACGTAAGCGGTAAGCACCCGAACGGGGACAGGGCGTAGCTCACATGCCGAAGCTTGCGCGCGGTGCTAGCTAAGAGTTAGACTGTCGGCACAACGTCAAAGTCACCTAGGTTGTCTGCCACGGGACCTTAGCTACCCCGTAGGTCAAGTAGTCACCTATATACCTTACGCTGGGTATTGGCTACAAGGCATCTTAGGAACCAAGAGAGTCCGGACATAGGTGGGAGCGTTTTAGCTACCAAGAGGTTTGTCATGAGAGGTATAATCTAGCCTCTCAGATTCTCTGCGTTGTAGAGAGAGCCCCTTAGTTAGTACCGTCTGCGTGTTGAGGTTACTCCACAGGACAGGGAAACCTAGGGGGCTTCTTTCTATTCTCGGCAAGTTCCGTAGTGCCGTTGGCAACTAGCAAAACCGCAAGGAACAGTAGTCAGCCAGCATTCAGGCAAAGCTGCCATTTCCGGCCGGGCTTGATAAACAGTCCACAAATGATAGCAACTATGACTATCAGTGTGACAGAGTTTGACTCCGTCTGCACTAGCTGAACCGCATTGATCTAAGACTATCGCATGTCCGCAGAGTCCGCAAGCTTCTTTTTTCTCTTTTTTTCCATGCTCGTTTTTCCGTTCTACGTTTGCTGCCGATTACTTTCGTGACAGACTTGTGCTTAAATACGGAATACTTTCTATTCAATTTCTCATGATTTATTTTACTCATATTGGTTACACTTACTAGCTAGCTTGTTTATTGATTAATTTGAATATGTTTAATCCCCCCTACAGCCTAGAAAGATATACACATAGAACAGAAACTCACGTTTCTTTAGTATATCTACTAGATTGCTGTATCTCTTTCGCTGTCGAGACTTTGTAGGCACGCTTCACAGAACACACACGGGTTAGCTATTAACCTAACCGGAGCGGGGGAGAGCGACTAAAAATGTCTAAGGTGCTCATGTCTTAAACAGTCAGGCGATTGACCGACACCTAACCCTCTCGCCCCCAAAGGTTTTCTAGCGGTTAGCTGCCTTGGCTCTGCGATGCAGGCTTACTTCTAAATGTAAGCGTTGACTAACCCAGTTAGGTGGATGCTGTCTCGTGTAGCATACGGGGCACATACTTAGGTCTACTTGCCCGTTAGACATTGCCGCTGTTGAGTCTACGTTGACTGTGCGCACGGGCGGACCCCGCTAGCATGAGCTAGTTAGCGCTTGATACGACAAGACTATAGTAGTCAGACGTTGCTGTCAAGTAACTTTTGGGTCTTTCGCAGATCAGTTTCACTATGCTACGATCTACTGACGATGGAAATAAGTTTTTATACTCATGCGCTGAATCTGCAAAGACGCAATGGGTACGGCGTAGCTGGATTCAATGTGGTTACCAGCTTACAGCGCTTAGGGCACAAAGTACCTTTTAACTCACCAAAATCGCCGGTGCAGTTGAATATGTGTCAACCTTCATTCTTCGCTGATTTCATTGATCGCCCGGATCAATACAGCATTGGTTATGCACCGTGGGAAAGTACACTATTACCAGAAGACTGGGCAGATATTCTTAATGATTGCCAAGAAGCCTGGACTACGAGCGAATGGTGCAAAGAAATCTTCGAAGAAAATGGCGTTAAGTCAGTAAAAGTCTATAAGCACGGCGTAGATCCAGTATTCGTTCCAAAGAAGCGTCAGCGCGAACCTTTTAAGCCGTTTACGTTTTTGCATCACGGCGAACCAGCGGTACGCAAGGGTGGTCAATTAGCGTATGACGCTTTCAAGGCGGCATTCGGATACAACAACAAAGATGTACAGCTAATCATCAAAGCCAACGAGACTAATACAGTTCGTCAGCGGCGAAATACAATGCTTGTAGATTTGCCAGGCAATGTAAAAGTTGTTCGTAACCTAATAGACGACGATGTTCTAGTAGAGCTTTATCACGACTCGCACGCAATGGTTTACCCTAGTGCAGGTGAAGGTCTAGGGCTAATCCCGTTGCAAGCTCTAGCTACAGGAATGCCTGTCATCTGTACTGCCAAATGGGCAGACTATGCCAGCTATCTAGGCGATTTAGCTGTCGATTCTAAGTATCAATTATCACCGTGGCCTAAAGAGCACCCTGGCTATGTCTGCCAACCTGATAAAGATGATCTCGTAGACAAGATGCGCTATACGTACAACAATTATGATTCGCTCGCAACTCGCTTTCACAAGCAAGCATTCAACGTGCACAAGGAATACGATTGGGACAGTCTGACTAGAGCAGCGTTTGATCCTATCGTAAATAAGTTTTCTAGAATTGCTTTTTCGCCCGATTCTGGATGATACAATAGATAAATGCTCGGCAAGCAATTCGGAGGCTTGCGCGTACTCCAAAAAGCCGGGGCTAAGAACAAGAACGTAATTTATATCGTTGAATGCAAATATTGTTTTACGCAGTACGAATTAGCGGCGAAACACATACTTACGAATAAGTATGGCTGTTCGGATTGCTACAACAGACAGCGAACCAAAGGCTGCCTATCTCCTTCATGGAAAGGCGGCCTTTATATTTCAAGAGAGTTTTTCACTAATGTTCAGCGCAACGCGCGGCGCAGAAATATTAGCTTTGATATAACGCTGACGTATTTAGACAAGCTATGGGAAAGACAGCAAGGACAATGTGTTTACACTGGATTAGACTTAGTAATTGGTGAAACCGCAAGCCTTGACCGCGTCGATTCTGGCCAGGGATATATACGAGGCAATGTGCAATTTGTGCACAAAGTAGCGAATTGCATGAAGTGGGACTTAACAGAAAAGGAGTTCTACAAATATATAGATTTGATGTGGAGGAAAATGTACGTATGACCAAGTTAGTGAGTGATTCAGGCTACATCACTAATGCGTATCAAAACTTTATCCACATTTCGAGATATGCCCGTTGGAACGAATCCGAAGGCAGACGCGAGACGTGGGTCGAAACAATTGATAGATACATGCAATATATGCGTGACTATCTCAAAGAAAACAACAACTATGAAATTCCCCAAGAGCAGTACGATAAAGTACGGGCGGGCATAATTAATATGGACGTTCTGCCGTCAATGCGAGCGTTGATGACAGCAGGACCAGCTATGCAAAGCACAAACGTAGCAGCTTACAATTGTAGCTTCATCCCTGTTGACAGTATTGTCGCATGGGATGAAGCAATGTTTATTCTTATGTGCGGCACTGGCGTTGGTTTTAGTGTTGAGTCACAGTACGTAAACAAGCTTCCCGTTGTACCGAAACTAGACGCAAGTCTCGCTATCAAGATAGTAGTTCCGGACAGTCGTGAAGGATGGGCAGCTAGTCTGCGTGAACTAGTGCAGTATCTATACATCGGCCATATCCCTTGTTTCGATTTTAGTCAAGTAAGACCGGCCGGCGTTCGACTAAAGACATTCGGCGGCCGCGCGAGCGGGCCAGGACCTTTGCAGAGACTATTTGACTTCGTTATCGCTACTTTCAAGCGAGCACAAGGGCGTAAGCTAAAGCCAGTAGAAGCACATGACATAATGTGCAAGATTGGAGAAGTTGTAATTGCGGGCAGCGTTAGACGTTCAGCACTTATCTCTCTCAGTGACCTATCGGATCAAGAAATGGCTGAATCCAAAATGGGAACTTTCTGGGAAACCAACGCAGAACGATCTATGGCAAATAACAGCGCGGTCTATGACACTACTCCGAGTCGAGAAGACTTTGACAGAGAATGGGACATACTTGTTCGTTCCGGGTCCGGTGAGCGTGGAATTTTCAATAGAGAAGCAAGTAAGAAGATCGCAGCGAAGTACGGCCGCCGCAGTTACGAAATCGATTACGGAACTAATCCGTCGCTAGTTGCCGGTACGCGCGTTTATACAACGCAAGGAATTATGGAGATCCAAGAGCTACAGGATCGTGATTTTTACGTTCGCAATTATGACGGTAGCGTATCGCTTGCTGCATGCTGGCTTTCATCTGAAAGTGCACCAATCTATCGGATTCAATTAGCAGGCGGACACTACTACGAAGGTACCAAAGAACACAAATGGCCTTTGACGTCAGGGGAGACAAAGCGAACAGATGAGCTTAAGCCCGGCGATAAAATTGTTATCAACAAATATGACAAGCTATATGAAGGATGGAAACAGAATTATCGAAAGGGGCAAGAAGTTGCAAACTATATTTTGGGACTTGCTGATTTGGCTGAGTCAGAAATCAAAGAATTCGGTTGTCGAGAGAACCGTTTGCCATATGCTGTATGGGAAAAAGACTTTAGTGACGATTTCCGCCACGGAATCTTAGATAATCTGTTTGATGGAAACGAGTCGATAGACTTGCATGAGCAGCTAGCGAAAGATGTTTGTGAACTACTAGGGTTCTTTGGCGTGCAGACTGCGAAAAGATGGGTCAGCGAGCATTATGTGATAGTAACAAAGCTAGATTCTACCGATGGTCTAGAAGTAATGAAAGTTCTAGAAGCCGACAGACATGCGCCGGTTTGGGATGTAACAGTTTTCGATGAAAAGCATTGTTTCCAAATAGCCCATAGCTTAACCGGAAACTGTGGTGAAATTCTGCTGCGTCCTTATCAGTTCTGCAACTTGACTAGTGTTCCTGTTAAGGGTGACGAAACTTTACAAGAACTGCAAGCAAAGGTTGAGCTAGCGACGATTATCGGCACGTGGCAGTCCTGCATCACGAACTTCGGCTATATAAACAACAAGTGGAAGGAAAATACGGAAGAAGAACGCTTGCTTGGTGTGAGTCTTAGTGGAATCTTTGGACATGCTGCGCTCAACGGCCGTCTAGGTCTAGAGGAAACTGCTAATTGGTTGGATGTATTGCGCAATACCGCCAGGGTTCAAAACCAAGAACTTGCAGCAGAAATAGGTATTCCTGCAAGCGCAGCGATTACTTGTATCAAGCCAGAAGGAAATAGCTCGCAGTTAACGGGTACGTCTAGTGGCATTCATCCCTGGCATAGCAAGTATTACATTCGCACTGTTCGAGCTGATCGCAAAGATCCATTGGGGCAGTTCCTAAAGGATTCGGGTGTACCATGTGAACCTGACCTAATGAAGCCGGATGTCTCAGACGTATTCAGCTTCCCAATCGCAGCTCCGCATGATGCGATTACAAGAGAGGACATTACAGAAATTGAACACCTCAATTTGTGGCTTGTATATCAACGCCACTGGTGCGAACATAAGCCAAGCATTACTATCAACGTCAGAGCCGATCAATGGGACAATGTTGGCGACTGGGTATATGAGCACTTTGACGAGGTATCAGGAATCAGCTTCCTACCTTCCGCAGGCCACGTTTACCAGCAAGCGCCTTATCAAGAGATAACAGAAGACGAGTACAACGAACTTGTACGTCAGTCTCCTAGCATTCACTGGCAGATGCTAGCGCTATACGAACAGGACGACTCTAATATCGTCAATGGGAAAGAATTGTCGTGCAGCGCGGGCGTGTGCGAAGTAGTCGATCTTACAAGCGAGAAGTAGCAAAGAGCCGGGCATTGTGCCCGGCTCTTTGCTTTAGTGCCAGTTACGAATGTCGATCCAATACGTCGTTTCGCCTGGAAGCTCGGTGTCTGACTTGACGGCAAGCGATCGTATCTTGCTGATTGGTATGGTGCCGTCAGGAGTCTCCAATCCAAGGTGAGCGCAAAGCTTGTACCAGTGATTGAGTTCGGTGATGACGAAGTGCATGAATGAAGACTATCCGTGCGGCACCCTTGACACATCATCACTGACTGTTGATGTTTTTCTCTGCGTCTGCTAGCATCATAGGCACGCATATCAGCGACAAGTAGCAAACTTTATGCTACAATGATTAGGTGCGGTGGCAGAAACATCGCGGTCGGGTATACAGCCTTAAATATGACCAAGAGCCAGCCGTGCAGGCAGCCGCAAGGTTGCAAAGGTTATAGTTTCGTATCTTGGGATTGCACCAGCCCCTGAGCATTTCGCTTGGGGGCTTTTGCATGTTATAATTTAAGTCAAATGTCAAGAACCGTTTATACCGTGCAATTGCCTGCTGGTTCTAATGTCACCTATCCTGTTGCAGTGCCTATCGTTGGCTCAACCTTTGGATCGATTGCGATTAGTTTCTCCGCTTCAACAGCTATAACGCTGCAAGAGCTAAGAATGTTTTTGGCTTCTGACGGAAATATTCAAGAAGTAATAGCATCCAATGTTACTATAGCAGCGAACACTAGACAGCATTGGTTTCTGAAAGATCAATGTGGCTGCGTGCAGATAAAATACAGCAGCTCTGCTCCCGTTTCTATGTGTATGGAATCGAATGCGCTGCTAAAGCCACCGAAGCGACCGGACAAGGTATTTCGTACAATGGAAGTCGGGGCTTATGCCTTTAGATCCTATGCGAATGGCGCATACGATCGTTCTGACGTTATTGTGCAGGGTACGCCAGGAAACGGAGCGAATTGTTCTGGCTGGGCTTGGCATGATTATAATCAGCTTCTACGCATCAAGGGTGTTCCTGGTGGCGATTTTCAATATTTGGATGCCTATTGCAATTACACGCGCGGTGGCAGAATTAATCCAACAAAGATAGTTAGTATTCTCGGTTGGCATAACCAGGCTGATGTTACTCCGGTAGGGCAAGCGGAGCCATTGGGTGGATTTCCTGATTGTCGTAGAGAAGATTTCTGGGCGGTGCCCTCAGGGCATTGGTTTACCATCTTTGGTACACAGATACAAACAGCTCTTTACGACGGCAATGCTAGAGGTCTAATTATCTGTCGTTCGCCGAACCTAGTAGATTATTGGGGAGAGTGCAATGATATACGTATCCGAGCTGGCTGGTGGGTAAACAATCCCGGTTGGGAGACGGAGTAATGGCATTCAGTAGCTATCTTTTGACTTTTGACCCCGGCACAAATGTTACTCTTTCTACGGCTTTGCCTCATGTAAAATCATGGCCGGGTAGGGTTCTGCTAACATTAAAGGCACAAAACCTTACAATACAAGAGCTAACATTGTATAGACCTGACTGGTTTCCGGCGCCGAATTCGTACACGATTCCAAGTACAACGGTTACCTATACTTCGCCATGTCAGTTGGTTTTGAAGGAAAATGTTAATGCTATGAAACTTGTTTACACTAGTTCTGGTTACTGGTCGATGCTTATGCAATGTAATACAATTGGGGTGCCAGCTCCCTGGTGATTAATCAATCATTCTGGTTGCCTGCTGCGACCAATAAGACAACGCTAATAAACCTTCCACTAGCAGGAGGATGGAATGGCGGAGTTGTATTCTCGTTGTTCAATGCGTCTGTGCAAATCACATTGCATAACTTGCAGTTTATTAGAGACGGCCTAGGACAGTTTGGTCCAGTAATTTATCGTACTGCGTTAGAGTCAAGCTATGGGGGGCAGTTTGACGGAGTAGTATTTCCGCCGGGCGGATATCCGTACAACATTCCAGTAGGTCTACGGCCGTATTGGGCCGCGGCGCAGTATGAGTCAATGGTCAAGATTCAATACACGTGCACACAAAAAGTCGGGGTATGTATCGAGACTAGCAGAGCAGGAACAGTAAGCTATTACAGAACGGCGGCACAACTATAATGAACACATACGATCAACTAGCTTTGCAGGATAGACCAGACTATCTTCTGAGTACACCTAGCTCGACTAATCAGGGTCTTAGCTCAACTTTTGTAGGAGCAGTTCCTAATAAGCGCGGGCAAGCAATCATCGCAGGAAAATCGAACAGTTTTCAAATCAACGGAAATGAATACTTTGATCTTAGCGAAAACCCTGTTTTCTTTGTTCCCAACACGACAATTGAATTCGTGTGTTATTTTGAGCGTCCGCCTGGTTCGGAATACGGTGTCATTTACGATGCTGATACCTCCGGAAGAACTGGCATCTATGTAGATTCCTTCGGAATCAAGCTACGTTTGATGTTTACGTGGAATTTGATGGACACTCCAATAGAAGTCGTGCACCCGATCTACGACTGGGCTAGAAAGTATCACGTAGTAGTAACGTTTTCAGAAGACCGAGTAAGCTTGTCTGTCAATGGCGAACGCCATGAACAAGTCTATCAGGGCGAACCTCAAACAAATATAACAAGCTTGCGCATTGGAGCTAAGACGTTAGCTGCGACAGACGTAATGCTCTTAGACGGTCTCGGTGTTTACAAGCGAAGATTCACTGATAAGTCAGACTATGTTAACTCGACGGAGGACGTACACTATCAGACGGTCAGCGCTTTAGGCGGGGGGCAGACTCAATTCACTGGATACGACAGCTACTTCAAGGCAAGTCTCAGCAGCACAGATTTCTTCAATTATGCGGGAGACGACACGACACAGCGCATAAACTATTTACATTTACCGCCGGGCGAGAAGCAGCATGAACTAATAGTAGTCAAGTGCAATAACGAAACAAAACCAATAGACTACAGCGTGGATGGTGGATTCAACTGGAAAACGTTCACAGAGAAGACGACGATTTATGATGTTACTGAAGCATTTGTGTTTCGGTATTCTCCACAGCCAAGCGATCCAATGTTTTCTATTAGCGTCGAGTGTATCTCTAGCAGTACAATATCGTTTTTGTCGCCGGCTCGACTTGAATTCAAAACAAGCAGCCTCGTGAATCCCAGCTTTGAATACGGAACCAACTACTGGGGAACTTATCAGGCAACCGCCGAACTAAGTACAGAGCGTTCAAAAACCGGGTGGGTTAGTGTAAAACTGACACCAACTGGGGGCTTTGGTTCATCCAACCTTGGATCAGAACTCGTTTCAGTGACCGATGCATCAACGGTAACAGTAGAAGGATGGCTTTACAGCGAGCCTCAGAATGATATCGGAATCTCAATAAGTTGGTGGGGGAGTGGCGGATATAGCGAGTTTGTGTCCGAGGAACTATCGCCCTTGATAGATGTGACAGAGACTGGTTGGTATAGATTCAAGTCAACATTTACTAAGCCTTCAAACGCTGTATTCGTTCACGCTGTGGCGGTTGTTCCGTCAGATAGCAGCAAGCCAATCTGGGTCGACGGCATCTATCTATACAAAGACGACAAGCGCGGAACTATCGTATTCCCAAGCGCAATTGATGATGCACTTGTAAACTGCCCTGATGGCCTGTATCTAAAGGAGGTATCTGCTAGCGGTTTGTGGCAAACGAACGATAAGCCAAAGTCTATTGAGATTACGTTTAAGCCAGCGCTCACCTCTGGTACAGTCAGTGTCTTTTCCGATTCCAATGGTTCCGTTGAATGCGGGGTCAGCAACGCCATCAGCGGATATACCGCATATCTTAATGGTTCTCAAGTGTCGAATATGGCTGGGGTTCTATGGGATCAGTGGAACCATTTAGTGTTAACTAGATCCTCTAATACAGCAGATACGTTTAGCATTAACGGCAACAATAACACGATAAGCTACCTGAATCTGGCGGCGTTTCCTAGTGAGCTTAGTGCCGCTAGCGTAGCAACACTGTTCGCGTCATTCAACGGATCAAATTCGGTCAGCTATGTTGAAACATCTGGCGTAATAAACGAAGGCGATCATTCAGATTCTGGCACGCCGTTTCGCATTTATAGCTATTCTTGGGCCATTGTTGGTGCTGGCGGAAGCTAAAATTGCTAGTTGGGTTCAAATTATGTTATTATTGAACAAATGACGGACCCAAAAATGCAAGTTGTTCAGGAAACAAACTTTGGCATGTACGTCTGGGAAACTTTAGACGGACATATGGTAGGCGACGATGACGGCAATATAATGAATATTGTCGCAATGCGTGGCGATATACAAGCACAGAAGAAGTTACAAGAAGCAGCTAGATATTACGGATTCCCGGACGGTACGGCGAAATTTCTAGAGGGCGTCCGGCGTGTCTCTGACGAGGAACGAGCACAGCAAATAAATAGATTTAAGGAAGGGCAAGTACCTGACGAACTAGATATCGGTAACTATCGAGATGAAGTTCGTCGACCTAGCAAATGAGCGAAGACCAGCAAGTAGTCGAATTAGATGTAGTTCTTAGCAATCGCATTGTAACACGTGATCCCGAGTCAACTGATCCATTTGAAAAGCAATGGAAAGAACTAAAGTCTTACCGAGGGCTTAGCAAGAACGCAGTTCGCAGAGCTAATCGTAGACTTGAGAAGCAGTTTACCGGCGAAGACGGTGCAGCATCTAAGAAGGTTGAGATCGACTATGTTTATGGATACACCTACTTAGAGTGTGTTTCTCCTCCGTATAACATCGAGTATTTATCTAAGCTGTACGAAATCAGCCCGGCGCACCATAGTGCTGTCAACGCTAAAGTTGATAATATTGTAGGACTAGGACATGACTTTGTAGAAACACCGGCGGTAAAAGCTCGCAAGGCTAAATTAACAAGCGAGCGAAGCCTAAAATCACTAGAGAATCAACTAAACGAAGCTAAAGACGCTCTAGATGATTGGTTAAGCGATGTCAATGCGGAAGACGAATTCGATGAATGGATTCGCAAGGTGTGGAAAGACTATGAAACAACTGGCAATGGATACATTGAAGTAGGACGTACAGCTAGCGGCCAGATTGGCTACCTTGGACATGTACCGGCAGAGACAATCAGAGTGCGCACAAAGCGTGACGGATTCGTTCAAGTTCTCGGCCGTCAAGTAGTCTACTTCCGAAATTTTGGCGACAAGACTACAGCTAATCCATTAACGGATGACAGCAAACCAAATGAAATAATACACTTCAAGAAGTATTCGCCAACCAATAGTTTTTATGGCGTGCCAGACATTATTCCCGCGAAGTCCGCTCTTGCAGGCAATGAGTTTGCAGCTAGATACAATCTAGATTTCTTTGAGAATAAAGCGGTCCCACGATACATTATCGTAGCTAAAGGTGGCTCGCTGAGCGCTGCTAGCCAAAAGCGTTTGGTTGAATTCTTTGAGACCGGTTTGCGTGGACAACACCACCGCTCAATCTACGTACCGTTGCCACCTGGCGACAACGTAGACCTAAAATTTGAAGCGATCGAGTCTAAAGCACAAGATTCTAGCTTTGGTGAGTACCGTGTAGCCAACAATGAAGAAATTCTTATGGCGCATCGTGTTCCCTACGGCCGCACGGGTATTCAGCCTAAGGGAGCATCCTTAGCTTCGGCGCGTGATGCAGACAAGGTATTCAAAGAGAGCGTTTGTCGACCGGAACAAAGAATTGTAGAGAAGAAGCTTAATCGTATAGTAAAAGAGAAGACAGACATGTATCTCATTAAGCTAAACGAGCTAAGTTTGACTGACGAAGACGCGCAAGCTGGTATTGATGAAAAGTATCTACGCAATGGCGTTATAGTTCCTGATGAAATACGCGCGAGAAAGGCTATGCCTCCGCGACCAGATGGCAGAGGTTCCGACCCAATGGTTCTAAGCGAAAAGGAATCGGCAGAAAATGCGGCCAAAATGCAAGAAGCGTCGTTAGAGTCCCAAGCAAAGGCGCGAGCAGATCAAGCAAAAGTAAACGCTCAACAAGCTAAAGAACGAGATTCCAATAGAGCAACAACAGCGACGGATTCAAAAGGGGAGGGACGTAACGCTAAAGGCGATGGACGAGCCAGAGAGTCGTAAATTTGCGCTTGTTTTAAACAGTCTGTTATAATCAAAATATCATGGAGTTAAAGAAAGTCCGCTTTGAAAGGGAAGGTAACAAGCTAAATCTGGTTGTTCCGTTTCAGAAGATCGACCAGGAAAACCGCAAAGTAATCGGATTTGCAACGATTGATAATGTAGATCGGCATGGCGAGGTAGTTACGGCGGAAGCTAGCCTTAAAGCATTCACCGAATTTACGGGTGGATTACGCGAAATGCATCAACCAATTGCGGTTGGCAAAGTAGTTAGCTTTCAGCAAGAAGACATCTATGATGAAGCTACAGACAAGTTCTATAATGGCATCGTTGTCGAGACGTATGTTTCCAAGGGTGCACAAGATACTTGGGAAAAGGTTCTTGACGGAACCCTTAAAGGATTTTCAATCGGTGGAGAAATCAACAAGCACGTCGATCAGTATAACGCTGATGACGACAAGATGATTAGATACTTCACCGATTATTCTTTACACGAACTAAGTTTAGTAGACAATCCAGCTAATCAGCTTTGCAATATTCTAGCCGTTCAAAAGAACGCAGATGGCAAAATGTTTGCCAAGGGAATGATTGCAGATACTAAAATAGAGAACGTATTCTGGTGCCAGCAAGATCGAGCAGCCATTAGTAAGAGCGCCGATGTCGCAATTTGCGCGGCTTGCGGACAGAATATGCATAATATTGGATGGGTAGAAGATGACTCATCCTCAAAAACTCAGAAGGTGCGCGAAACAATTGCAACCTTTTTGAAATCAGCGGAAGGAGGTACTGATATGGCAGCCGAAGAAACAACAAAGGTTGAAAAGGACGTAGTAACTAGCGACCAGGTAAATGGTGGCGGCGAAGAGAATCACGAAGGTGACGGCGTTCTAGATGAACCAATCGTTAACGGTGAACCTGCCGAGCAGGGTGACGAAAACGAGAAGGAAGATGAGGCAAAGCCTGAGGATTCTTCCGAAGTAGACGATGACGAGCCGGACTTTAATAAGTTTGCTAAGTCATTGAGCGATATTACTAAGACCCTAACTGCTCTAGACGAACGTGACAAAGCACGTGACGCGAAGTTCACCGAACTTAATGAGGCAGTTGATGCGGTATCTAAGTCTGTAGATACCCAAGTTAAGGACTTGCTAGCCAAGCACGACGAGCTAGCGAAAGAATTTTCTGAATACAAGTCAGAGCAGCAGGCGGCGGCTACTGAAACTGCAAAGCGAATCGATACTTTAGATTCAAATACAGCAGTCAAGAAGTCAGCTGATGCTACTGCCGACTCTGGACCAGAAACAAAACGTTCTGTATGGTCGGGCGCATTCCTACCCAAAACCGACTAATTGAATAAGAAAGACAATACTTTGAAGAAAGGAGACGACCTAAATTATGAGTGACAAGACCTTGGAAAAGGTAGTAACCCGCCTAGAGATTGCGGAAGCAGGCGGTGGACTTTTGCAGCCAGATCAGGCTAATAAGTTCATCGATTATATGTGGGATGCTACTGTTCTAGGACAAGAGTGCCGTAAAATACGCATGAACTCTGACGTTATGGAAGTCGACAAAATCGGTGTAGGCCGTAGAATCGCCCGACTAGCGACAGAAGCCGTTGACACTGGTGTAAACGCAGCTGTTCAGTTCACAAAGATTTCTATTACAACTCGTAAGATCCGTCTAGATTGGGAAATCTCAACAGAATCCCTAGAGGATAACATCGAAGGTGAGTCTCTAGAAGATCACATCGCTAAGTTGCTAGCAACTCAGTTCGGAAACGACCTAGAGGATCTAGCGATCAACGGTGACACAGCTTCTAGCGACCCGCTAATGAAGTCATTTGATGGATGGGACAAGCTACTACGTAACAACGCTCACGTTGTAAGCGCAGGTGGTGACGGTATGGGCCGCGAGACATTTAACCGTGCTCTTAAGGCAATGCCGCGTAACTTTATGCAGCGCCGCAACCAGCTACGTTTCTACACTGGCTCTAACGCTATCCAAGACTATCTATTCTCTCTATCTGATCCAGAAGTAGGTAATGGTAACATTGCTGAGCGTCTGATTCAGACTGGACCTGTTCGCACCGAGGGTGGAGCAGGATTCGGAATGGGCTTTGCATTCGGTGTTCCGATTAAGGAAGTTCCGCTGTTCGATGAATTCGGCGCTGGATCTTACTCTGGCGCTACCGGCGACCACGGACACCTAGAGCTAACATTCCCTGAGAATCGTCTATGGGGCGTAAAGCGCGACATAGTTGTTTACCGCGAATTCGCACCTAAGAAGGACACTGTTGAATACACACTATACACACGTACTGGTGTTGGTGTTGAAGAGTATGACGCAGCGGTTTATGTATCTAACGTCGGTGTAGCTGCACCGTAAGGATTGACTTAAACCAAGACTTAATATAAGATTAAGGCAACTAGGCAACTAGTTGCCTTTTTCTTTTGGAAGGAATGAAAATGAAACATGGCATTTGCAGATATGAGACTAGCAGAGCTACGAGACGTTTGCGAAAAGTTTGGCGTTGAATATGAGCCGGGCGCAAACAAGAAGGACTTGTTGAATCTGCTAGAAGTAGATGGAGTAGATTTTGCCACATGGGAGAAGTTGTATTCCCCTAACCCGGAAGCTATAAGCAATAACAAGGCTAAGGCTGACGATAAGACTAGAGTAATGGCCGCGACTCAGCGGTTTAGCGGGCAGACGGTATTGAAAATGACGCGCAAGAACCCGACGTTCGAAGTAAACGGAAAATTCTTTACCCGCGATCACCCGTTTGTTGCAATGACCGAGCAGGAAGCTCAGGAAATTATAGACTTAGTTGACGGATTTCAGGTAGCTAGTCCCCGCGAGGTTGAAGAATACTATAGCTGAAATATGTTATACTTGACATGGTGAATAATCTGTGAGGGAACTTTATATTGGAACTAATCCTGTAATACATTATCGACTTGATGACTCTGTAGCTAGTCAAGTAACGGACGTCAAGTGCACCGTAGATGGTGAGATGATAACGACGTCTGGAAGCGGAGCCACTTATACAGCGGTAATCCCGAAGGAATTTGCGGTTACTGAACGAGACGTAGAAGTCAAATGGGGATTCACGTTCAATAATACAGCTTACACAGATTCTCAGACGTATCGCATCGTTACTCCGTATGTTGACTATGCGGATTTTGGGCCGGGCACAGATGCTGACATGTCGCAGACTGACTTTGCGAAGTCAGAAAGACTAGTAAGATATATCATTGATAACTATACAGGTCAATCTTTTGGTAAGTCATACGAAATATATGATGCAGAAGGAACAGGCGATGACGGCCTAATTCTGCCGAAGCATATTATTGAAGTTTATACAGTCGCACCTAAGAGTGATTGGTACAACGTTATTGACGTTCATGATCCGTTGCAGTGGACATACGTAAGCCCTAGTGATGCATACGAGCCTAGTGCAGACGGTTGGATTTTGCGCCGAGCCAGTTACTATCAGGACCTTTCAGTAGTTCACGAACCGCACAATGTATGGCAAAGAAATATACGATACTCGATCGGTGGCCTGTGGGGTTACGACAGCGTTCCTGGCCCGGTGCAGACAGCAGCAGAATTACTTATGTCGTACTACGATTGTCGCGATGAAGGATACCGTGACAAGTATCTAAAGAACATGAAAGCCGACAACTGGCGAATTGAATACACTGACGATGCATATATAGGCACAGGTCTAGTAAAGGCCGATCAGCTGTTGAACGAATACAGAATGTTCCCACGTGTCGGGGTGATCTAATGTCTTGCTTGTTCAGCGCGAACTATAATTATTATGCAGATATCTACGATAAGAAGCGTACAGTTTCCGGAAAGTCCGGGCAGACGAAAGATCAGTGGGTATTTGTTGAAACTATGCAAGTCGGAATTCAGACTATTACATCTGATGGCATTCGAGTCGCCGCAACAACAGAACGCTACGGCGAGAAGTATGAAAACGTTGACTGGCTAACTTTAAAAACTCCGAAGTCGATTAGCCGTTCATGCCGCATAACAAATATCCGTCAGAAGAAGGATGGACCAGCACTTTTTGTAGAAGAGGAGCTGAAAGGTTCACCTCCTACTTGGTATAACATTAACGGTCAAGCTCCGACTCTAGGGCCATTCGGAGAGGTAATCGAGTGGACGGGCCTAATCAGCAGAGGAGAGGTGCAGGGAAGTGGCACCTAAGCAAACCTATAATACAACGCACCCAAACTTTGCAACTGACGTAGAAGAAAAGGTCGGGGGAGTAGCGCAAGTTATTCACACCGTTGCTGAAACATTAAAATCGCCGGTGCATATTAGTAAAGTAATCAGCGAAGCTCATGCGTTGACATCAAAAGAGTTTATTAGTTATATGACAGTTGAAGCTATGCGCGGGGCTAGCTCACTATCGCACATGTACGAATGGGGAAGAGTCGGCGATCCTACAGCACGTCTTTGGAAGGACACGCTGAAAGGCAATGGAGCTAAAAAGCAAGCAGGATTTGAGTTTTTAAGATCCAAGTCTTTGGTTCCAGTTGCACCCAAATTACAAGATGTCGGAGTGCAACAACGTCACATCTTCGTTTGGAAGGCTCCAATCATGGAGTACGGGTTGCCAGTATCGATTAGTCCGAAGATGGCTAAGGTTTTGGTATATCTAGCCAATGGCAGCGCCCGCGGTGGAGCATCAGGTAATTCATGGATTAAGAATGGAATCGTTTATAATCCTGGAATTGTTGAAATTGATCGGCAGGGAAATGTTGGTCACTGGGGCGCATTTGGCCGGGCGTATACAGATTTCTATACTTCTGGCATTCCTGAGCTAGTAATTCAAGAGCAGCTACTAGATGCGCTACAGGAAATAATCGTTAGAGAATCAGTTGAAGCAATAAAGAAAGTCAATACCCGCCAGCGCTCAAAGTCGTTCAGTATTGCTCAGATGTCAATTGACCCGACGTTGCAGGCTAAGCTATTGAGATCAATGAATAACCGCTACGTTTACACGAGAGGAAGAGGCTAATGTCTAAGTATAGAGACCATCCAATATATTACATCAATGATTGGATCGAGTACGAACTAAGAGTACGCAGTATCGTTCCTCCGCTGAGCGACTATGTGACTGATCTGTCGGACCGTGACAGTGAAAACGTTCCTGTTCCACTTTTTATCCCGGCGCAGCAATCAGCCGAAGCGACTACTCCTTATAACAATGATTACAGCAGTCTTCCATTTGCTGTCTACAATACAACAATAGAGCACAATGTATTCATGATAGAAGGAAATGTTAGCTATATCTGGTATGACAATGATGTAGATCGGATGCTTGAGATAGCTAACTTTGTAAGTAGGCTTGTGGCACGCGAAGACATGTCGGCATCTGATCTGAACAGCAAGTTTTCCGCTAGTAGCGAATACCCATACGACTTCAAATATCTTGAATTAGATCAGATGTCAGGGCCTAGCGAAATGGTGGATGAAGCGGGCCGGTATGCAATGGTAATAGCTATAACCTACTGTTGTACATATGAAGGCATCGAACGTAATGAAACTATCTTGCAGCCGCAGGATATTGGAATGTTTGAAACCAGCGCAGAAATAACGAATTTGCGCGCCAACTATTCGGAATGATATACTTTAGTCAGGGGTAGGAACCCGAAGACTTTGAACGGAATTTTAAAGAAAGGAGAGCGTATGAATGAGTGACTTTTACAGCGCAAGAAGCATTATTGTTGGTGCTGCGGCTATCTTTCTTTCTAAGATTGATTCCCTAAATCAGAATTGGCCTCTTGAAGGTGTTGCGCTACCTAGCGCACCCGCAAGCGGTACTTCTTACCAGACTGCTCTACAAGCTTCTGCCGAATGGCGTAACGTTGGTTATACGCAGGATGGTATCGAATTCAACTACACGCCTGACTATGGTGAAGTCGAAGTAGACCAGTTGCTTGACTCTGCAAAGCTATTCAAGCAGAAGATGACAGCGACAGTAAAGACTAACCTTGTTGAGACTACTCTAGAAAACTTGCTTGTTGCTTGGGCTCAGTCTGCGTATGACTACGAAGGTCTACCAGGCTCAGGTTCTTACAAGCAAAAGGGCGTTGAAGGTACTGGCGATGCAAACGGATTCAACTCTGGTGGTGCATCTAGCGTCCCACTAAGCGACGGTGACGAGCATCTAGGTATTGCCGCTGGTGCTCTAGGTATCGAACCTATCGAGCGTTCTATGGCATTCGTAGGTGGATCACCTCGTGTTTTCCAGACTGCAACTGCTACAGCAGCGAGAGGAAAGAAGCGTGAACGAGTTTATCACCTAAGACGTGTAATCTCTGTTGAGGCTTCACAGCACAACCTAAAGCGTAACGAAGCGACTATGTTCCCGGTTACGTTCCGTCTACTTCCAGCATCTGTTTCAGGTGCGGAGTACGGTTCAATCCGTGACCGCGTAATTACAACTAGCTAATCTGAGTGTGTGATTGACAACCCCCGGCATATTTGTGCCGGGGGTTGTCTTATGTTAAAATCAATAAAGCGCATAAGGAAGGAAATCACACACTACAGATTATGGCTAACAAAATTTATTCAACAGAAGTTATTCAGCTTCAAGATTGGGAGGGCGACATAGAGATTCGCCCTTTGACTATTAAGAACTTGCGCAAGGTCTATGAAAAGATAAACGCATTGACCAGCGATGACAAGAAGAACGAATCAGTAACAATGCTAGACATTATGCTAGAAGCCGTAGCAATCGCTATGCAGCAGTTTGAGCCAAAACTAGCTGATCCAGATACTTTATCGGATCACGTAGATATGCCAACTCTTGAGCATATATTAGACGCCGCAGCAGGAATCCGGTTGAATGACCCAAATCTAACGAAGGCGAGCGCGGCAGCTGGGATGATGGGCTAGCCGATTTAACAGCTGAGGTCATGTACCATTATGCAGGTACATGGAAATCGTTTGACGATGTCGAATCTAACCTCTGTTTGGCCGAAATGAATATGCTTATCCAAACCGCACGCGATGCGCAATGGGAGCAAAAGAGATTTGCAGCTGCTCTAAAGGGTGTCGACCTAGATAAGCAGGTTGGTACGCAAAGCCGCTTCGATGAAGTGAAGCGTAGAGCACAGGCGAAAGCGGCCGGGGTTAGTGAAGAAGAGATCGAATACGACTCAATGTTTGAGATAGACCTAGATGAAGAGGAAGGAGACGAATAAAAGATACCTGCCGGACAAGCACGCGTAACGATTAACTTTGAGGGTTACGCGGATTTCTCTCAATTAAACGCAGCTATCAAGCAAGCGACCGCACAGGCCGCAGCGCTTGATGCCAAAATGGCGCATATGGGCGCCAGGGCAGATATTTCTGACTTCGTTTCTCAACTCCGTAAGCTAAACGGAACCAAGTTCGATTGGCAGCCTGATCTAAAAGCCAGTGACGACCTCATCAAGAAGACTCAGCAACGCAAGATGTCGTTGCTCGATACAGTTGATGTCTATAAGAAGTTACGCACAGGTACGCAAGAGCTTACCAAAGAGCAAATGCGTTTGCAGCAGGCTACTGCTAAATGGATGGGCGGCAATACTGTACAAGTCGCCATTCCAGATCAAGTAAAGTCAATTAGTTCCGCAGCGTCTCGCCAGGGATTCTTTAATCGTAATGCACTCACGCAAGATAAAGTAGCGCTGGGTGTCTTCAATGATGCACTAAAGGCAACAGGTAATACTATTGTTGACTGGGGTAAAAATGTACAGTGGGCGGGTAGACAGCTAACCGTTGGTTTAAGTGTACCTTTGGCCGCGGCAGCCGCAGCCGCAGGCGCCTATTACTACTCAATCGACAAGATGATGAATCAGATTGAGCGTGTTTACAACGGCTCAACTAAAGGCTTGCGCGATGAAGCGATGCGCACCGCCAACTTTATCCGTGAACAATACGGATCAGCTACAAAAGATACTCTTGATGTAATGGGACAACTTGCCGCTACTGGATTAACGGGCGGCGAGTTAGAGAAATCTACTGTAGCGACCATGAAGCTAGCAGCGCTAGGAAACATGGATTACAACACAGCGGTTAAAGCGTCTATTGCTACGCAGACTGCTTTTAAGCAATCGTCCGAAGAACTTGGCAACACAATCAACTATATGAACCAGATTGAGAACGAAACGTCTCTTTCTATGGATGATTTTGCTGAGGCTATTCCTCGTGCTGCTAGCTCTGTACAGGCTCTAGGTGGAGACGTTAAAGACCTTGGCGCAATGATGGTGGCATTAAAAGCCGGGGGTGTAGATGCAGCCGTAGCGGCGAACAGCATCAAGTCTCTCAACGTAGCGCTGATTAATCCAAATCCCAAAGCTAAGCAGATGTTCGAGAATCTGACCGGCAAGAATCTGGATCAACTAGTTACGCAGACCAAGGGTGAAGTTATTCCTACTCTTCTAGCAATGGGTGATGCATTTAATCAGGCCGGTGTAGAAGGTCTTCCATTGCAGCAGTTCCTAGCTCAACTAGGTGGACGTTACCAAGTAGATCGTTTGGTAACACTATTTGAGGCATTCAGCAAGGGTGGCAAGCAAGTAGGCACGGCTTTGAAGATTGCGCAGATGTCCAACTTTGACCTTTGGGTAGCGGCACAGACAGAAACCATCCGAATGCAGCAGTCAGCTTATAAGCAATGGGAAATTGCATTGGATCGATTCAAGACTAATTTCCTTGGATTAGGTGAAGCCGCACTTGAAGTAGGAACTTGGTTCGTCGATACCGCATCTGACGTAGCCAAATTCTTTAATGGCATGCCCGAATGGGCTAAGAAAGCTACTATTGTTGCCATTGGTTTGGCAGCTATTGCGGGACCACTAATCATGCTCGGCGGTCTGTTCGGTAACGCCTTCGGTCAGTTTATTAAGTTCTTAGGCGCATTTGGCCGTATTTTCTCTAAGTACCGCGGTGTGACAATGGAGCAAAAAGCAGCCGAACTTGCTTCTAAGACACTACAGTCTGAACAGGCGAAGGAAAAGACAGGCATGCAGATGCTTATCGTTCAATTGGACAGACTAGAGGCAGCATATAGAAACACTACTTTAGCAGCTAAGGAAATGGCGGCGGTTGCTGCAACTGGAAACGTAAGCGGAAAGTCAACAGCTAAGTCTACAGGGGCTAGACAAATAGGTGTCGATTCGCCAGGTATACCGAACAAGATAGGTGGATCTATTACTCGTGATGCTACAGGAAAGATTGTAGCTATGGATGGTCAGCCTATTCGTCAGATGTACTTTCCGGCCAGGGAACGAACAGACCGCAAAACCGGCGAGATCGTAAAAATACCAGCTAGTAAATCTTTGCAAGTGCAAGACAAGAGTGGTAATTGGATTGCTGCGGAGCGCGAGCAAGAGCGCAAGTTCAATGCTCTGCTAAAAGAAGAACTGCAAATGCATGCGCAGGCGCAAGTCGAGCTGGCAAAAAAGAATGGAACATTGGGTCAGTTACTGCAAAAGCAGGAAAAGATAACTCTGTCGTCTGGTGCTCAGGCCAAGCTGAATTACACACAAGCTGGAAAGCTTGGGATGATGCAGATCGTTGACCCGGATACAGGTAAGCAAAAGCGCATGGCTACACCCGGCGAACGTGAAGAAGCAATGCGTTACGCAAATGAATTGCAGAAGCAAACTAATGCGAGCATCAACGAAGAAATCAGCGCTAGAGCTAAATCCAATGTTGAATCAAAAGTGCAGGCTGGAACATTAGATCAGCTAATTCAGAAGCAACGCACTTTGACATTATTGAATGGACAGCAGGTAAAGGTCTATCAGAAGGAAAATGGCGAGCTAAGTAAGCGCGATCCGCGTGCATTCACAAACGAGGCCGGTACAAAGACACGTCCCGTAACTAAAGCTGAGCGTGCAGAGATAGGACAATATCTAAAAGAAGAAAACAAGTATCGTGAGGAAGCTGTAGCAAATATTGCAGCGCAGAAGGCAGAACAAGACAAGCTGAACACCAAGGTTGAGAAGACAGGATTCTTGCAGAAAGCGTTCAATGACAAGGCAATGCTTGGTGTATCGGCTGTAGCTGGAATTGGATCGTATTTTGCCGCGGCGGGGTCAGGAGCAGAATCGTTCTTCAACATTGTCATGTTAATTTCTGGTGCTCTTGCTATATTCCCAAACTTGGGTAGCGGAATAGGCAATATGTTCAAGAAAGGCACGGAAGGTGCTAAGACAATGCTTGAGAAGGTAAAGAACAGCGTATCCATCGAGTGGCCTAATGCTACGAAGCAAGGCGGCGGAAAGATGGCTACCGCATTCAGTGGCGCGACAAGCAAAATGGGTAAAGCGACCGGCGCAATGTTCAGCGGAATCAAGACTGGATTTAGCAAGATGGGCGCAATGATGTCTGCCCTTTGGGGACCGTGGGGAATCGCTTTAGCAGCGGCTGGCATCGCGGCGGCTGGCCTTTACATGCTTATCACCAAAAAGCAGCGGGAAGCTGTAGCGCGCCAAGAACAGCTTAAGGATACGACGGGTAAATGGGCGGAAGCACTAGGATTCGTTGAAAAGAAGTATGGTGATATTGGCAATGCGGCTGGCGGCGTCAACGATGAAATGATAAAGCAGGGGATTCGCGAGGCGCAGAAGGGAGTTATTGACGCTTTAGCGCATGCTCCGTCAGGTAAGGATAATGTGCAGCAGCCAGAATCAATTATATTCGGCGAAGTAGAAAGACTTATCGGCCAAGGCGTTGATCCTGACAAAATCAAGTTTTCGATGCGAACCTTGCTAGAAGCGGCAGGCAAAACAAAGGGTGAGATTGAGAAGATCATGTCTGATATTAATGTCAAGTTCGACTTCACAAGTGGAATTCAAGACTTCCGGACATTCCGTGATGATATGTATGCCGGTCTAATATCGCCAGGCAATGATGCCATGCATGGTTTAGGCGGACAGATGAATGATCTTGGTAAAGCGCAAATCGATACGCTTAGTGATACGGTGATGAAGAGATTCATAAGCCTGAACCCACAACAGCAGCGCTTTTATGCCGATGGTTTAAAGAAATCGATGGACCAAGTTCTAAACGATGCACTTAAAGGAATGGGTCTAGAAGGTAAGAACTTCTGGGATGTGCTGAAAGAACGCAACATCAATTTTGATGCGGGCGCACCTACGGGAAGTCGATATGACGCAACCTACGGTACTCAGGATGATATCAAGCTAGCTGAACTAGCAAATCGCTACGATGCGTTGATTACTAAGGTGGCTGACCTGATTAGAGTAAATGCTGACGCTGCCTTGTCGCAGCACGATATCAGCTTGCTGTTTGAGACAAGCACTACCAAGACCATGGGCGCAGCAGACGCGGTGGCTGGATACAACAAGATAATCGCCGATTCAGCAGCAAAAGGTAAGGCTCTTACAGAAGAAGAAAAAGACCTATTGGCGGCATCGTACGCTGCGGCAGCAGGTCTAGATGCGCAAGCGTTGAAGACTGGGCAGCTTAATTACTTGATGCAGCAAACCGGAGCGATAGTCGAAGATACAAAGAAGAAGTTTAATGACTGGGTAGACACTCTTAAGGGTTATGGACCAACTGTTAATGAAATCGCGTCTGGCAATGTTTCCAATTTCCTTACTGGATCTGACAATTGGTCGATATTTGGCGAGAATAAAGACGAGCAAGGATCCAACTTCTCCTCAAAGATGCAAGGAATTATGTCTGGTGCTCAGAATGACATGCTAGGGGAAGCATCAAGAATGGCTGACGAAGATTTTGCGGCTCGCTTAGATGCTATAACTAAGTCATATGACGCCAAGAAAGAAGCATTAGAGCAAGAAGGAAAGCAGGCTGATAAGGCTTGGGATAAGCGCATGGATGCTTTTGATGAGCGGTGGGACCAGACAATGGACAACCACAAGAAGACTTACGAAGGCAGAAAGAAGGCAATCGAGGACGAAGCCAAAGCTCAAGAAAAAGCCATTGACGACCAGATTAAGACAATTCAGGACCAGATGGCGCTTGAAGAAAAGCAACATGATGAACGTGAACGCATGTTCGATGCCGAAGAAAAGCGTCTACAACGACAGAACGAATTGTTAAATGCTCGCATTGACTACAACAGAGCTATTGCTGGCGGCAATTTGGATGAAGCTGCGAAGATCACAAATAACATGATGACTACGCAATCTTCTTGGACTCAAGAAGATTCACGATCAGCATCTAACCTAGCGTATCAAAACCGCCGGGAAGGCCAACAAGGTCAGATCGATTCACTTAATAATCGTAAGGACGGAATCCAGGAAGCGAAACAAGCCAAACTAGATGCATTAGCGGAAGAAGAACAAGCCGTTCAGGATTCGCTTAACAAGCAGAAAGATATGGAGCGTAAGCATCTTGAGGAACAGCGCGATATGGAAAAGGAGCGCTTGCAGAACCGAATCGATAGTTTGGCTAAAGAGCAGTCTAAGAAAGAAGAAACCGAGCGCAAGAAGCAGGAAGCAGCAAAGCGTGCGATGGAGACTGAATTACGTGAACTGCAAGCATTCATCCCTCGTAATGAAGCTGAACTAAACGCACACAAGACTCGCGTTGAGGAAATCTATCAGAAGTACGGAATTGTTCTTGTTGGTCACGGTAACGAGTGGGGCGGCATTGTAGGGCGAACATTGCAAGACAACGTTGCTATTGCACAAGCTCAAATGTCAAATGAAGCCGTATGGAGAGATTTCGGTACTAAGACTGGTAACGCTATTGCGCAGGGTGCGTTCGGCATGACAATTGGCGAATTCATGAATACATTGATTACCGGTAGATTGCCGGATCGTTGGAGCCAGCCACCACCAGCACCACCGCCACCTAGAGTAGCCGATACACGTGGAGTAGGTAGTGGTCAGGTTCGCGGATTCCACGGCGGTGGATTTATTGGCGGTGCGCCTTCCGGTAGAGCAGGAAAGTCCGGCGGTATGCAGAGTGACGAAGTACCAATTCTTGCTCAACGTGGCGAATTCATGATGAAGAAGTCAATCGTGGATAGTCTTGGTATAGATACTATGCGCCAAATTAACGAAGGAAAGATTGGTTTCGGTGGACCTTCCGATGTTTTCGGTGGCTATGGTTTGCTCGGTGGTATGTTTGCTGCCGGAATGATGCAGCTAATGATGCAAATGGCCTTGAATGATGCGGGGGCTAGCGGGCCAGGCGGAGCAAATGCTTTCAATGGTCAGATAAGCTTGAAGCCCGGCAATTATGGCGGGGTTAATCTAAGTCTAGAGCAGCTACAAAATGCTAATACCATTGCTAGTGTCGGTAAGTCTCTTGGTGCCTCTGGACGAGATATTCTTATCGCCTTGATGACAGCGATGCAGGAATCCACGCTACGTAATCTAAATTACGGTGACCGTGACTCATTAGGTCTATTCCAACAGCGTGCGGCATGGGGATCTGTGGCAGAGCGTACTAATCCTGTGGAGTCCGCAAAAATGTTCTTCCTTGGCGGCAAAGGTGGACAGCGAGGACTATTTGCGTTCCCGAACAGAAACTCAATGGCATTGGCGCAGGCGGCACAAGCGGTTCAAGTTAGCGCATTCCCTGGTGCTTATGCAAAGTGGGAAGCAATGGCGGCAGCATTGCTTGGCGGCGGAATTGGAACAGGAATTAGTGCTGCACCTGGCCTTGGATGGTTCGGACGACAGTTCGCATTAATCGCGGGCGCTGGTAGTGCAGATGGTAAGCCAATCGCCAACGGAAAGATCACAAGCCCTTACGGTTGGAGAACTGACCCTATTAACGGTACACGCAGTCTGCACGACGGTATTGACTATGGTGCCCCCGCTGGCACGCCAATTATGTCTGTTGGAAACGGTACAGTTATACGTGTAGGAGATACAGGAAACGGCTTTGGTAACTGGACATTGATTGACCATGGAAACGGTCTAATTACAGGTTACGCTCACCAGTCATCGTATAACGTAAAGGTTGGAGACCAAGTAAGAAAAGGACAGATTATCGGTGCTGTTGGTTCTACAGGTAGATCAACTGGACCTCACTTGCACTTTCAAGCTGGACCAGGACCAGGGCGTTTCGTTGATCCTAGATCGATTATTCCGGGCCTAGCAATAGGAGGAACTATCAACTTTGATAATACGTTGGCTAACTTGCACAAGAATGAAACTGTTCTGACCGAGCCACTAAGTCGTAAGCTAAAGGATGGAATTAATAACATTGACCAGCATGGTGGAGACGAGTATAATTTTAATATAGACTTGAGCAATGCGCCTGCAACTTTGACAGCAGAAGACGTTGCTGATGTTATTGAGGAGCGCTTGCGTGTAGCTAAGAAGCGCACTGGAAAGATTCGATAAAATATGCCTAAGCCTCTCGTTTTACCTATTTCTGCCGGAATAATTCTGAACGGCAATAAACTTACAGACCACAACCGTGCCGCGATCAATGTAAGCTACGAAAAAGTAGAATATCGCAAGCGCATGGGTGATGGCACAATGCGCCGTTTAACTGTAGCCGAAAAGCGCACTTGGAAAGTTGGATGGTCTACTCTGCCTGGCGCAACCAATAAAACAGTTGACGGCTTTTGGGGGGCGATAGCTATTAGAGATTTCTATGTAGCTAACAGGGGCGACGTGACAATGACATTAACCGATGGCAAGAATGCAACCGAGACTTTCAAGGCTATGTTTACTGATTTCTCGATGAAAATAGTCAAGCGAGGAAGCTATGTCGACTTCTACGATGTAGACTTTTCATTGGAAGAGATATAAGTGCAGACAGTACCAGAAGAGTTAAACACAGCGTTTAGACGAGGGTACAACATAGACGTACTTCCGTTTGCTTATGTAGAGTTTAATTTCAATCGCTTTGTTAAAACTACGGTTACAAACGCCGGTGTAGAGAATAAAGACTCAACATGGCCGTACAACATTGACTATTTTCCAATTGAGTCAATAACATCTCCAATGAGACCTGACAGTAGTATTCAGTATGCATTTACAGACGATGAATCATACACGACTTCCCCCATGACTACCGGATTAGACAGCGTTCGATACTACACCGTTGAGAAAGATGAAGTATTTGAATATTGGGTTAGCCCGATCATGTCATCTGCCAACTATGAACAGGACTTCGGGTATGCAATTGATAAGGTTCAACCGACGGTAATCTATGATAGTCCAGTGCGGACAAATAAGATTCGCGTCGGTTTCGCTATGAATACTGCGCCAATGTCATGGACACTAGAGATTACGACCGATGGCACTAACTGGACAGCAATTACTAGACCAGATGTTAATCCTATTACTGGCCGCGCTGATATATGGTGGAACGGAACTAGCTGGGTAAAGACGCAGCAGCTAGATGAGACCAAGTGGATAGCGTTAAAGGGTATACGTATCAATGTAGCTAGCGTAGACAAGCCAAGTAGACAGATGGGTTTAATGGAGCTTGGCGCCCGGCGTGAATTTGATATCTCATACCGTGTAGAAGATATGTCATTTGAAATGTCCATGGATGAATCAGATTTCATCTATCCAGTCGGACAGATCAGCGCTAATAGCGGCAAGATAGCCATCAACAATTATGACAAAAAGCTAAGCGATATCGATGAAACATCAGACTATTTTGGCATTCTAGATCGCTGGTGTGAAGTAAGAGCCTATTGCGAATACGATTTGACGCCATGGGGCGGCACAAAATACAAGCTGCGCTTGGGGACAATGTTCACAAATATGTGGGCCGTAACCAATGAGTGGACGTTTGATTTAGAGCTGTTCGACGCCATGAAGTATTTGCAGGACACCGATTGTCCTGCAATGTGGGCGGAAGATATATCGATCACGAATCTGGTAAGCCGCATTCTTGATATGGCTGGCCTGTCTAACTACGCATTCGATGGCAGCGACTTTGCTGAATCTAATATGGTGAAGTGGTTCTGGGCTGATGGAACAAAGACGTTCTACGACGTATTACAAGAGCTTTGTCGCGATAACCAAGCTGCGTTATGGGTCGATGAATTCGGCATTTTTCAATTGATGACTCGCGATCAGATAGCTAACGATAACGATAATGCTATCTGGGCTTTCTTGTATCAGAATTCCGGCAACGATGTTGCGGATGTACTAACAGTAAAGCGTAAGTATGATATTCAAGCTAACGAAGTTGATATCAAGTACAAAAAGCGGCGGCGTAAAGTTGATGATCTGGACCTAACGCAGACTGAGTTAACATCAGTTCTATATGAAGGAAGCGATACGGTGGTATTACGTGGCGCACCTCTAAAGCAAATAATCACAGCAAATGGAACCGAGGATATCTGGGTTACTCCTGATGCTGCCAGTCGTTGGCCGTATGAAGGTAGAGTAAATATCGATGGCGAAGTATTCGAGATCAAAGGCAAGGGATATAACGTATGGAAGTTTGAGAACGGTAAGGCGCCAGTCAAGACCGAAGTTAAGATGGAAAAGGACGATGATCGGAGAGCCGCGGATCTAAAGTCCTATCAAGATTCCAGTAATGCAAATAATCCTTGGGATATGAACATTGCTGGTGTTGATGGAAACTATCTTAACGGTTTTACAGGCAGACTCTATGTTGCAGCTAGGGACAAGGAAAAGCTGGGCAAACAGTTTCACGGTACATATCCGCGCGATGGTTGGCGACCTATGGAGTCAATGGCCTTGCAAAAGCATCCGCTGACTAATACGTATTTTACAAACAACACTAATGCCCCAGTAGGCGACTGGCGAACAAAGACGAATTGGAATGCCGTGCAGAATCGTTGGAGTTGGAACGACAGTATATTGACCTGCGATTCAAACATCGGGCCGGTTCCTAACTGGGAGTTCGCGCCAATCTATATCCGTACCTTTGATACATCAGAGTATCGGCAGCATGGAACTAGACTTAAATTGCAGTCTGGCCCGGCGGAAGCTGGACTGATTCTCAACATTACTAACGTGAATGGATATGACACTGGTGATGGGGGAGTGGATCCTAATGTTGACTGGCACCGTTGTTTCTATGTAACGGTTACAACTACAGAGCGAGCCGAATTGGCCGGGCGCGAAGTCAACAACGAAGTATTCGTAGTACAGAAAAACGGTGACTCTTTTACCAAGCTTGCGAATACAACAGACGGTAAGACTGCTGGACTTCCGCTAACTGTTTTAACTGACGAGTGGATAGATTTAGACGTAACCTATAACGAAGATACTTGGATCGATGGCCGTCAGGTAAGCTCAATTGAAGTGTTTGTTAAGGGTCAGTTCGTTGGTACATTCTATACAGAGGATCGCATTAGAAACACAAACTTAGGTGGCCTTTTCTGCCGGGGTCAGAACAAGTTCTACTTTGAGAATTACTATGCTACGACAACTACCGATAAGATGGACGATGTAGAGCAAAATGTCGAAACGTTCTCTGGATCAACCGTAATGCTTCCGGCTGGAAATAATCAGGTTCAAGAAATCAACCTACCAACCAACAGAGCATGGCTAGGTAATGTTGTATTCACTATGGCTACGACAGGTACGGACGCAACAATAACAAGTCTGCAATCGTTCGGCTACGATGGTTCGAGTAAGGAATACGGACCGCTTACGCTAGTCAAAGATACTAGACCGCATTGGGAATTGACCTATCTACATCCTACAGCGCAAACAGTGCGCATCGCATATTCGGCCGGTACAGAGATATCTGTCAGCTATGAAACAAGTACACGTATAGTAGACTATGTACCATTTATCATGAATGCTCCGGACGATCAAATGATCTATGATATTCAGTCAGGATCATATGTATCAAATACTTGGAATACTTTTACGCAGCAATGGGGCGAAGGTCCTACTCCTAGTTGGTCGGTCGCAGCGTACGGCGGTTCGAATGAATCACAGCTAGCTAGACGCAAGGTATTCGCCGATGACTTTGGATCATACGTACACGAGATCAGAGACTTTGATGTTGAGTTAGAAATGACCCCGGCGGCAGCAACTAAGATTTATGCATCAAATGAGCGCGTAAAAGTAGTAAGCAATACATATAATCCATCACGTGGACAGTTTACACTAGTCAATGCTAGCCGCCGAGACGAAATAGTAGTAGGAAACGAGCAACTGAGCGAAAGCGAATCAATTGACCAAAAGCTGATTGTTTACGGATACGTCCTAGAAGAAAAAGACGAAGCTACTGAGACGGTCAAGGACGAAGACGCAATTCGTAAACGCGGCCGGGTTAAGGCTGACTTGCAGGCTGATTGGATCTTTACCGAGGATTCTGCAAAGGCTCTCGGCACCTGGATCACGACGCATTGGTCGGAGCCGATGGACGTAATAGATATCGAGGTTTACGGAAACGCTAAAGTTCAGCTGGGCGATAAGGTAACTGTTTACTACGAAACCTCTAACTTACGTCAAGAGTGGCTATGGATTGTAAAGGCTACCAACCGATCTTGGGATGAAGGTTTGAAAGTTACTTTGACTCTAAATAGAGTCCGATGATACAATTGAGAAATGGCTGAACAGATTAGTGCTAATCAGATCATTGCTGTTGATCCGGTTAGTAAGTATGTATCGTTGCCACGTGACTTGCCGCAAGGTGATACACCGTTTCAGTATCGGACAATAGATGTCGCAACTGGACAGACTATCGGCGATAGTCAGGCTTATGGCACGCAGGTCAATACTGGCACTGCTATTCCAAGCACCCCCACGGTACTCGGTATTAAAGAACAGACGGTGCGTTTTAGTTCAGACGGAACAGCCGTAATTGACGTTACACTCGATCTGGCGAATGTCAGTGAAGCAATAGAATACGATATTAGGATAACCAAAGATGCAGGGAACGTATAGAATAGAGGGAATAGAAGTAGCTAACGTCATTACTGACGCAGGACGCATAGGCATTTTAGGTGCAGTTGCGGGAAAGCAACGGGGTTTTGCTGACGTAATCAGCGTAGGTATATCACCCGTAGCAGCAACGACGGCAGACAAAGAACTAGCATTTCAAGTAGCAGACGCCAAGATTAAGACAGTCATAGTAGACAGCATCAACGAAGCTATCTATTTCAAGGCAACTTTGGCAGTGCCAGACGATTATCAAATATATGAACTGGGTGTTTATCCGGGGGACGCAAAAGAAGCGGCCGGGTCAAGAACAGCACATCAAGGCTCGGTTCTACTCAACTTCAATAACATGCTAGCTTGGGAATCTACGACATCAGTGCATAGTTATTACAGCGGTGACAACGCAAGAGTATCGAATTCCGCGATACTATATAACTTAGCTGCAAGCGCTAATGCTGTAGGCTCTTATCCAGTTTCGTTAGACTTGTCTAGACTGCCGGATAGCACGCAATTCAAGTTTGCATATTTGTTGAATAATATTACGGCGTTGAGTCTGAGATTTAAAACAGATAGCAGCAACTACTTTGTTCAGCAGTCCTGGTCATTGACCAATGGCTATCACCTCGAAAAGGTGAGCAAGTCGTCGTTTACCAAGGTTGGATCTCCTGATTGGGCTAATATTAGTCGAATTGAAGTTGCTGGAACGGCAGGCGTCGGCGGGGGATCGGTGATGCTAGATGCGCTTAGATATGACACGGACATAGACTCAAGTTCTTTGCTTTCTCGCGCTGTCTTAGCTTCACCAAAGCGTAAAATGGCCGGTACTACTATGGATATTGAATACATGTTGGAGTTAGATGTATAAATGTCTGACGCTTTAATCAAAGACTTATCGCCGGGTACACATTATGTTTTGCAGGTTCGCTCTAAGGACCGCAATGGAAACTTTAGCGAATGGTCTACAGCCTACGATCTATTTACGCAGTCCGATATTACGCCACCGGGTCCACCAACTAATTTGACCTGGATCGTAGCTGGCACTAGCTTTAAAGCGAAGTGGAATACTCCGACAGTAGATAGCAATGGCTCGGCTCTAAAAGACTTTAAAGATTTCAAGGTATCTATTAGTGCTCCTGGCAAAACTGCTAGCGTGAGCTATCAAGCGGGGGAAGAGTTCGACTTTCCTTTCGAATCAAACATTGGTGCATTTACCGACCCGCAGCCAACGGTATCTATTTCTGTTCAGGCTAGAGATTTAGCTGGAAATCTAAGTACGGCTGTAAATGCTACTGTGCAGAATCCAGTTCCGTCTGATGTTGCTGGTGCAACTTTTACCGGTATCACGAGCGCTATTTCCGTTAGCTGGAACTCTGTAGCCGATCAAGACATAAAGTTCTATCGTGTCCACATGTCAACAAGCGGTTCCAATTTTACGCCGAGTAACGCTAATAAGGTTTATGAAGGCAATAACACTAGCTACATTCACCCTACTACGAATCCAGTGCCGCATTACTTTAAGATAGCTGCGATCGATGTTTTCAATCAGCCAAGCGCTAATTATGCAAGCGGATCAGCGACTCCGGTATCGGCAACAGATGTAGACGTAACACCGCCCGGTGCGCCAACAAACGTAACGGTTTCTGCTACAGCCAGTGATTTAGGTACGCAGAAGCTAAATATTAGCTGGACCGCACCTACCCAAAATGCAGGCGACTTAACAAGCTATCTTGTTAGATACTCTATAGATGGCGTTACTTATAGCTATGCAACTGTTCCGGGTGACCAAACATCAGTCAATATTAATAATGTTGTTCCGGGACAAAGCTATTATGTAGCGGTACGTTCTCAGGACTACAATGGCAACAGCTCGGCATGGGTCAACGCTTCGACGTACCCGATAGCCATGCCGGCCGATACGACAGCACCGGGGCAACCGGCTGCGCCGACGGTCAGCACCAACACTCTGAGCGCTCAGGTAGCGCATACGGGCAAGTTGCAGACCGGTGCGAATCTTCCACAGGATGTCAGCTACTTAGAAGTGCATGCGTCTAGCACTACCAACTTCACCCCAAGCAACACGACTTTGTTAGGCACCTTGCAGTCTGCCGGGCCAGGAATAAGTATTAACGCAATTTTTGACTATCCCCGCATAGATACAGAGACTCAGGTATACTGGAAAGTAATTGCCGTCGATAACGCGAAAAACAAGTCGATTGCTTCGCCACAAGCAACAGGTTTGCCAGGACTAATTGCTACTAGCAATATAGGAGATGCCCAGATAACAAATGCTAAAATTAACTCGTTGTCGGCAGCCAAGCTAGAAGCTGGTACAGCAATAACAAATAATCTTTTTGTTCGTAGCACTTTAACATTGGATGCTGCGGGATCAGGACTGCAATCTACAAACTACAATGCAACCAATAAGACAGGGTACTTACTCAACAATTCTGGGCTTACGATTTACGATGGCTCAGTCGCAGCCAAATCGCTCTTGCTTCAATCGTCTAGCCAGAATCTGTTACCTCTTGCTCAAGCTGACTTTGAGTTTGTCAGCTCTTACTATGTTGATAGCGCTGGCGCTGCTAGTGGCATTGGTTTATCCGGCGGCGCTGCTGCTACTATTCTAAGTATTGTTCAGTCCGGTGCGCGCTATGGAAACCAAGCGCTGAAAATGACTAACACCACCACTACAACCGGTAATGGACAGTTATTCTATTTCGGCCCGGGAGCAGCCTCCACAACGGGTGTAAATATTGATGTAGTGGCAACTAACTACATTGTTAGTGGCTGGGTGAAAAAGAACGGATCAGCTAACGCAAGCTGGCGACTTGGATTCTACACTGATACAGGAACTACAATATTCCCGGGAACATCTAGCACAATCAATTCATCGACATGGACTAGATTTAGTTGGGTGCTTACTGTACCAACCGGCGTCAATAAGGTTAAACTTTATGCTGGTGTTTACGCTAATGGTTCTACTGGATACGATGTAACTATCGATGGTTTGCAAGTTGAAGAACAAATCGGTGCACTAACAACTCCGTCAATGTTCACGCCACCAAGCGCAACTACGATTGATGGTGGAGCAATCCGCACGGGATCAATTCAGTCATCGGCGCAAGCTATAGGTGTATCTGGTCAACCAGCATGGTCAATTAATACGCAAGGAAATGCACAATTTGGTGACGCTCTTATTCGAGGAACGCTGACAGTGGGTGCAGGATCAGACCTAGTCAACTCGATTGTTACATCGAGCAACTTTACGACTGGATCAGCTGGCTGGGCAATTCGTGGAGACGGTTCCGCAGAATTCAATAATCTTATTACTCGTGGACAGGCATCAGGTTCTTCCGCCGGGTACGATACAATATCCGCGACGCAATCCTTTCTCTATAAGGGCAAAGAACTATCTAGTATGTTTTCGGATGGCCCGCGAGGTATTGTTGCTAGAGCAACTGGTCAGAGCCAAGTCTACGAAGTAACAAATGGAACGCGAGGATTGCTTGAGGTAGCCTGCACTATATATAAGGATAGATATTATCGCATCACAATGGAGCCGATGAGAACAGCTACTGATGCCATTATTGCGGGAACTAACCAAGGATATCCAAACAACTGGTACATTGTGTTTACATACACCAATAATGGCACGACACCGACGACAACAAGCCCGGGTATTAGATATTTCGAAACCACTGAATGGGCCGGAGCTCGTTATCGGTCAATTGGAGGTAGCGGTGTATTTAGAGGCGATGAAGTTCTAGGCGGTCAAACATCAGCGGCCTGCAAGTTTTTGATGGTTTTGGGAACTGTTTGGAACGGTAGAGTCTATTTAAACTGGGATCAAATTGGATTCACGATTGAAGATATTGGGCCAGCTACTGTATTTCAGTCAGTCAACAGATACAACGAGCCAGCCACACCAACTACTCAACGATATGAATTTGATATTCAGCCACACACCTCTAATAGCTATAATGGATCTGGAATCGCCTTTAACACCGGTTACACGCCTAGCGAGGTTATGTGGCAAGGAGACGCTAATGTCGATGGCAATAGACGGTCTTGGATGTGGTTTGACCAGACTGAGATCGCTAAGCTACAAGGTGTTCCCCTAGTAAATATCGAATATTGTGAGGTATTTATCAAGATCGGCGGTTGGTGGAATCCAAGTGGATCTGTATGCCTTGGATGGCATAATAATACTGCTAATGTCGGTGCAACTGTTGAACCAGCGGGCGGGTTTGCTAATCGAATGCAAGTCTTCTACGAAGGTCAAGGCATCGGTAAATGGATCAACTTGAAGAATAATAGCGAGATAATGGGAGCAATCTATGATGGCTCCTTCAAGGGATTCATGCTTGGAAACACGGGCACTACTGATAAGCAGACAACTGGTTGGGCGCATGGAGCTGCCAGAGCATTAGGTGACAAACCGGGCTTCCGTTGTGCATACTGGAAGTGATATACTTTTCTGGGAGGTGAAAACGTGGCAGATGTAAACTGGCAGAAGGTCGCTAACAACTTGATGCAGCGAGTCTCAAACTTGGCGCTAGAGCACGCAGCGGCATTGGCACAGGCACAAGATTTAGCGCACGAATTAGACCATGCTAATGAAGAGATTCTTCGGCTTAGAGAAGAAAACGCAGCTAGAAACGCAGCAGCAAATACAGCCGCAAGTACAGAGTACGTGGCACCCGCCCACGACCACGACGCATTATCCTAAATGGACATACGTTGAGGCAAACGGTAAGTATTATCTAATACTAACCAAAACAAAGAAGCGGTTCTTTAGTGAACGAGCATTCTTGTCGTGGAACGTTGCGCCGGTTCCAGCTAGTGTGGAAGCAATTAAGCACTATCCGACGGCCGGGACTATTGGGTTCCGGCCAGGCGCACTATTAGTTGATATGTCTAATACTTATTGGTTTATGCAGGATGATGTAAGACGAAAAGTTGCTGATCCGGATTTTTTCGGGCGGCTTGGATTCGATTATCGTAATGCAATAGCAGTATCCAATGTAGAGTTAGACTTTCACGAAGAAGGAGAAGAAATTATTTGCCATATATGAGTAAAGGAGTGAGCGTATGCCTTACATGCGCATAACTTGGGGAAAGGAGCCTGTCGCATCCTCTAAGCTTAATCAGATGACAGCTAATGATGACTGGCTTTTTGAGCATATGGTCCAAGGATATTACAATACATTCGGGGTAATTAGAGAAACTGGTCTTACATTCCGTTCGGCACACTTGCGTCTGCCAAATATGGACGGCGAGACTACAAGAATGCAGCACTATTTCCCAAAGCCATTTTTGCCGGGGTGTAGACCAAATATTCAAGGTACACTAGCAGCTAGTGATGCTGTAAGATTAGTATTCGGCACATACGGCCTAGACGGTTCAATTATCGCAGATCACCGTGGCTTTATGTTGCTAGCCCACCAATTCAAGTACAATGCGAACACAGAGTTTCGCGGCGAGCAATGGTGGTCGTACTTGGCATTGGGCTACTAATGACCAAGTGGTTGATAGCTTCTGATATTCATATACCTTGTCACAGCGAGCGATACCTACGCTTACTATTTGACGTTATAAATTGGTGGAAGCCGGATGCAATAGATATCGCAGGCGACATTGATAACGCTGATGGCACTAGCGTATGGGCTAAAGACTCGGTAGATGAAGTCAATCATAAGGTAGTAGAAGACAGTAAGCTGTTAAGAGAGTTCAGCGCTAAGCTAAGACAATCTGCGCCCGGCGCAGATATACATTGGCATGATGGAAATCACGGCTGGACTAGACACGATCAATATATACGAACTAAAGCTAAGGCTCTAGACGGAATAATTACGCCGAATCTTCTATACGATCTGGATAATAATGGCATAATATTTCACTATTATCAGGATCCGCCGGTGCGAAGATTTGGTGACATGCATGTTCATCATGGTGTAGCTATTAGCAAGCACGGCGGACAATCGGTGAAGCAAGATGTAGAAGACTGGAATGTATCGCTTTTGAGAGGGCATTCACATAGACAGGCTAGCTACAGAAAGTCAGTAGTATTTGCGGACCAAGGAATGAAGCTGACGCAGGATCTGGAAGGGTACGAGATCGGGCACCTTTGTGACGTATCACAAATGAAATATTCTGCTACGCATAATTGGCAACCAGGTTTTGCTATAGCAAACGTTGTCAACGATAAACCGCATGTACAGCTTATTCCGATTCATGATTTTGTAGCCGTAATAGACGGAAAAGTATTCACTTGCTGACTGAACTTAGTTACATTTGGACCCGCGACGGGTGGATGAATTGTCACGAGATCCGCCAGGCTTTGGATGAAGGCAAAGAACTACAAACAGTATCGTACAACTGGCATAGAAGATGCAGCGAGTACGACAAAATAGTAGACATAGAAATACAAGACTATGATGGGCCGTTGTATATCTGCCGGGTGGTTAACATGTCTCTTTATGCCACTCCCGATCACAAGTTGATGAACCGGCGGGGTACTACATTGCAAAAAGCGTATTTGCGGAGCACTGCAAACGTAGTGGCTGATGCTATGTTTGAGCCGTTTTCGTTCCGGCGGAAAAGAACAAAAGATGATGTTCTTTATTCTGCTCGTCTTGCTGCTACTGCATCAAACAATACAGAATGTCCATGGGAAGATGAACTACTAGAGCTAACTACTGACTTTTGCGGATACGAAGCTTACTTGTGGGTTCATGAGTTCCTGCGATGGACAATTAAGCGCGAGGTAAAAAAAGGCTGGGTTGGCGCGGTATTCGTATCCAATCATTTCATTAAAGAAAGATGTTATGACATTGGACACAGAGCGGGATATGCTGTAAAGTATGCACGATCGGCAAATATGATTAGTAATCCTAGCACCAATTGGATGATCCACTTTAGCTCTAGAGGCCAACTAAGAGTTAACTACGCACAGCATTGGAATCTAACCAATTGGCAAGGACAGGTATTCAAAGTCGAAAATAGTAACAAAAGCTTGCTACTGCGCAACGATGGCAGAATTTTTCTAGCAAGTTGTGAAAGATGATTATGTTATTTTGTAGAAAATGTGATGGACGGGTACTGTTAGACCGTGCACTGTGTAAAGATGGCGATATAGAGCTATTTTGTATCCGCTGCGGTAAGCGTTGGGAGATACGTAGAACCGATCGGCTAGCGGATTTCTTCAACATGTTGGAGAAGAAACGGAGGTATGGATTTGCGGGGTTCGATACCAAATCTCTTCTTTCTGAATTCCAAGCTGCATAAAAAGCTAAGACATATAACTCAGGAGGCAGCTGTAGTAGCATGGAACTACCCGGATCAAAAACGCTCGTGGTACCTCGTTGCAGATGTCTTGCGCGGGATGCAAGTAGCGTATAGGATAAGTGAAGTTGCGGACATACTGAGCCGACCTCCCGAGCAGATCAGGGGATGGCTTCGCTCAGACATCGTTTCTTATCCGTCTGGTCGGACTTTCGATGTGAAGACCAAGATACCAAAAGCTTTATTTTGGTCTGAGGACGATATACTGCGCATGCGCGACGAGATTCTAGAGATCGCTCCGAAGAATAAGTATGGCGAGCCGTTGGCAAACTTTCGATTGCCAAGTCGTCAAGATGTTCTTGCCCGATTGCATCCTGATTCCAGTTATTATGTTAAGGATGACGACGGAAATTTTATCAAAGTTTGGAAAGTATGAAGGACGAAGAAGACGTACCGCTGCTGGAATATACTCCACTTAATATTCATGGCACGGTTGATAAAAAGGTAGCAGTAGAGCAAGCGCTGACGCTACTAGATATTGCCTCTGCCTTAGAGATTAGCAAGAAGAAGCCAAGCATTAAAGTCCTCAAGCAATTGTCAGAAATGTGGATGGACTATTCAGATGCATTGGACGACGAGGCGGTAGGAAATAAAAAAGGTAGCTTCGGTTTTAGTAAGCCAGACAAACCAACAAAGGAGGATGAAGATGGCGAAAATACGAGTGGGACTGGGGACGACTCTTAATGCTGGTAACTATCAGTCAATCAAGATTGATATTGCAGTAGAAGATGATTCCCGCGAAGGCGAAAGTGCAGAGCAAGCGTTTAATCGTGTCTATGCTTTTGTAGACAAGCAATTGGAGCGAAAGGTTGAACAAACGCAGCGCGAAATTGCCGAAGCAGGACTTTAAGCTCTTAGCGCAAGATGCAACAGATTTAGCTCAACTATATGTAATACTGTTTGAAGAGAAATACGAACGAAAGCCGCACATAAACGCACTTCAAATCAAAAACGACTTGATAGAAATATTGCGTTTTGAGTCGTTCGACAACGTAAAGAGCTTGCTCGAATATTTCTTTGAGCACTACAACGATCACGGATGGTACTACTTTGCCACAAAGTATCACGAACTAGCTGACATGCGTGACGAGCGCGAGAAAGACGCTGATCGTAGAAAGGCTCTGATTGAGGAGACTAAGCGACGGGTTGAGGAATACCGCAACAGATGAATTCAGAGTCACAACTACTAAACGCAATACTTACTAAAAGAGATATTAGCGGTGCTCTAGCATCGTCAGATATAGATAATTTGTTCGAGACCCATCTTGATATTTGGCTTGATATCAAGAAGTATTATATGCGTTACCGCAGCGTGCCGGGGAGCCAATTAGTCGAAAAGTGGCACCCGGATTTTGAGCACGAAGACATTGATGCCGAAGTAAAGTATTGCGTAGAAGAACTACGCAATTATCGTATTTCGACTGGCTTAGAGCAATTAGCTGAAAAGATAGCAGAGGCGCTATCAAGCGGTAAGCTTAGCACCAAACAAATGCTAGACGCCACCACCAAGAAGCTAACTAAGCTGACCCAGCTTAACAGCGGCGTTAAAGATATTAACCTGAGTCAGATAGAAAACAATGCTAGACATTATGAAGCTCTCAAAGAGCGCGTTTCTGCAAATGATGGTCGACTTGGTATCGCTACGGGATTCGACGCGATCGACGCCAGTTATCCGACAGGTATGGCTGGTGGACATTTTATTGTCTGCATCGGCTGGCCAGGTAATCTAAAATCGTATTTCTCAGAGCTACTTGCGATTAACGTATACCGCAAGGGCTACAAGCCCATGATTATTTCTCTGGAAATGTCGCCAGAGTCTATGCGTGATCGCATATTTACTCTGATGGGTTCTGGTACCTGGCGAATGTCAGATTTAAGCCGGGCGAACATTGACATAGAGAAATTCAACGAGTGGTCACAGGAAGAACTAGCAGAACGTGACTTCGTTATCATTAGCAATGAGGGTCAAGGTGCAATGACCCCGGCAGTAGTGCAAGCAAAGATCGATCAGTATAGGCCCGACTTTGTTGTCATAGACTACTTGCAGCTAATGGAGAACAACGGGCGCAGTGGGGGAGAAACAGAGCGAGTTCGCGCGGTATCAAGAGAATTGAAGATGTTAGCGCTACAAGCCAACGTTCCAATCTTTGCTATCGTATCTGCTACAATGACAGAGAAGGCAGATCGCGATAATCCTCCGATGTTGCATCACGTTGCGAATTCAAAGCAGATCGAGTTCGACGCAGACATGGCTGTTTCTGTACATACGTATCGAAATGGTCCGGACGATTCAACAACGGAGATCGCGTGCAGAAAGAACCGCCACGGTCCAGACTTTGCGTTCTACTTGAAGATGGACGTAGAAACCGGCCGGGTGGAGGAAGTATTTGACATATAATGCACCGGCCCATAAAGAAGTTTACACACTACGGGGAGATAGCAGACGACGCAGCCATTCCACGTTTACGTATACAACTGGAACGTACATGTGTGGAAGACATGCGCGTAGAAGGAATTGTCCCAGTGCTTGACCTGGGACCATATTTAGCGTTAGACTATGACCAACAGCGAGACATCTACAGATTTACACTTACTATCTATGGAGTCTACGTAGGAAAACGAAAGGCAGAGCAGATTGAAGGATGGGGAAGCGACAGGATGATACCCCGCGCTATACCGAAGACCAAATCCGCGCGGTCTGCGATGAAATCGGAATAGATGTTCGACAAGATGATTACGCGCATTTATATGCGTACTGCCCGTATCATGCTAACAGCGATACTCCGTCTTTTGCTATTAACAAAACCATCGGGGTCTGGCAATGTTTCAATCCGAGTTGTGGCGCCACAGGGATATTCCCTAAGCTTGTGGAAGACGTCGGAGAACTTAGCCCTTGGCAGGCACTACGGCTCATGGCAAGACACAAACAGCCAGTTGACATTCAACGGGTCGTCGCGAATTTACTCGACAGCCAGCAACTCGACTACTTTTCTCAAGAGACACTAGATAAGCTACACAGCAATTTAGAGCAATCGCAGACCGCCAGAGATTATTGGATTTCGCGCGGTTTGTACAATCATACACAAGATTACTTCTATCTAGGTTACGATCCATATAGAAACATGGTCACTACTCCGGTCCATGACTTTAAAGGGAATCCGCTAGGAATAGTGGGCCGCAGTATAGAAGGTAAGCAATTCAAGAACAGCAAGGGTCTTCCCAAATCCAAGACGCTGTTCAATATTCACCGCGCAAAACGGGCCGGTGAGCATGTAATCTGGTGCGAGTCATCATTAGACGCCATGCTTATTCATCAAGCTGGTTATCCATGCGTAGTAGCTGGATTAGGCTCAGGCATATCTGACGTACATCGTGAACTAATTAATAGGCATTTCACGGGCATCACAATAATGACCGACATGGATAAGCCGCAGTATAATGAGAACTGTCGTAAATGTGAAGGCGAATGCCAAGGCCATAATCCCGGGCGAGCTTTAGGTCAAAAGATCGCAGACATATTCAAGTCAAAGCGCGTTCGATGGGCCATGTACGAAGATGGCAAGCCATATCCAGATGGCAAAAAAGATGCTGGCGATTGCACAGCGCAGGAAATCCGCCGGTCTATAGATAATGCGGTCACAAAGATCGAATATCAACAACAGCAAAAACTATATCCGATACTGCGCAACATATGATACAATTAAACAGTCCAAAGCCTAGTAGGCCAACGACCAAATTATAGAAAAGGAAAACACTAACAACATGTCAGTAACATCAGGCTTAGCAGCAATTAAGAAGATGCAGCAGGAACAGGCTGCACGCCGGGCGGAAATGGATCGCCCCCGCGCCAAGTGGTTTAAGGCAGGCGCAAATGAGACTCGTAATATTCGCTTCTTGCAGGAGCTTGACGAAGAGTCAGAAGCATACAATGCTGAAAAAGGTCTCACAATATTCGCTGTAGAGCACAGCCCGGCCGGTAACGAAGGCTGGAAGTTTAGAGTTCTCTGCACTCTGGAAGAAGAAGGACGTTGCTACTTCTGCGAATTGAACCAGGAAGACCCAGAGCTAGGTCTAAAGCAAAAGACCAATTTTTATGCCAATATAGTTGATGAAGATGGCGAGATCAAGGTATTCAGCCGCAGTGCGTACTCAACCGTAGTAAATACGCTTACAGAATACTACGACGAAGAAGGGAACATCACAGATACAGGCTGGCGCATCAGTAAGTCTGGATCCGGACGGAACACTCAATGGTCAGCATTGCCAAGCAAGAAGATGCCGCAGATCAAGGATGGCGAAACAATCGTAGACTTGCGAGAGACAGTTATTCGTCATATCGCCTATCCTGAGCAGCAAGTAGCTTGGGAAAAGTTTGCGGGCAGCAACGCTACTGAAAGCGAATCTCCGAAGTCTGACGCTTCGGCTGATGACGATTCGGTTGACTGGTAAACCTAAACTCTTAGATTTATTCTGTGGGGGAGGGGGAGCAGCAAAAGGTTACATAGATGCAGGCTTTAATGTAACTGGTGTAGATATAGTAGATCACAGCGAATATTATCCCGCTGAATTTGTGCAAGATGACGCAGTAGATTTCGTAGATGCATATTTCGATCAGTTTGACGTAATACACGCTTCCCCTCCTTGCCCACGTTATTCTATGATAACTCCGGCGGCAAGTCGAGAAAATCACCCGGATTTAGTAGAGCCAACTAGAGCTAAGCTATTAATGTCAGGTCTTCCGTGGGTTATGGAAAATGTTCCTGGCTCACCTCTACGTAAAGACTTAGTGCTATGCGGGAGTCACTTTGATTTAATACAGAATGACCATTTGCTTAAGCGGCACAGAATTTTTGAGTTGTCAGGCGTGAGCATTCCGCAGCCTACATGTAAATGCAAGGACCGAAAGATTGCTGGCATTTACGGCAATCTAGATAATATTGGTTACAAGAAGTACCACAATATTAAACGCGGTGGCGTCAAATTTCCAATCCCAGCAGCAAAGACAATTATGGGGCACGATATGCCACCTAAGCCATTGTCTCAAGCTATACCAGCAGCGTATACACGCTACATAGGCAAGTACCTAATGCAGGCAATATAAAAATAGGGTGCCCGTTGATGACGGGCACCCTATCTTGCTAGCCAGGGCTAGCAGCCTCAGTCTCGCAGCTTGAAGGCAGATTGAGGCTATCACACACACCTAAGAGTGTCAACATGGACGAATACATAAACTTTCACGCGCATTCGCATTACTCTCCTTTGGATGGAGTGGCGACCCCGGATGATTATGCGCGCCGGGCAAAAGAAATTGGAATGTCTATGCTCGCAACAACAGAGCATGGAACACTAGCCGGACACCGCGAATTTCAGCGGGTAGCTAAAGATAACAATTTAGCCCCGGCTCTAGGACTAGAGGCATATTATGCAGAAACAGACAGATTTGATAGACAGGCTCCGGGAAAGCGCACTGATGGGTTTGGAATGTATTCACATCTTATTCTCATCGCCAAAGATGACACTGGGTTACACAATCTACAAGAACTTTCCCGCCTTGCGTGGTCCGAAGGCTACTACTTCAAACCAAGAATAGATTGGGAATTACTTGACGAATACGGAGACGGGCTGGTCGTTCTATCGGGTTGCATGGGAAGTGCGCTTGGAAAAGCAATTCTTGATCGTGATGACCAAGAATACGCGCGTAACCTTGCAGCTCGTTTCAAAGAAAGATTTGTGGACGACTACTATATTGAACTGCAAAGTCACAATCCGAAACAGCTCAATCACACGCTCTTGGAACTTGCGGATAAACTGGGAATCAGTCCGGTCTCAACGGAAGATTGCCATCATGCCACTCCAATGCAGAAAGAGCTACAAGAAGCATTTCTTATACTAAATACGCATCCGACCAAAATAAAGTCTCCCGATTTAGAGTACATGGCTAAGCTGGACTTGCTAGATAAGTTCGACTATCTCTATCCTGATCGAAAGATGACTTTTGAGCATCTTGACATCTATCTAGCCGAGTACACGCATAGATTGGCGCAGTACCAAGAACAGGGGATAGATAGACTTGACCTGTTTGCGAATACGCGGGAAATCGCTAGCAAAATCGCCGGATACAAGTATGAAGAAGGTCTGAGCACCCTTCCTGTATTGCACGAAGATAGTGCAGCGGAACTAGAGCGGCAAACCTGGGACGGTCTACGTCGCCTAGGAATGATTGACAATCCGGATGCAATTGCGAGAGCAAAGCGTGAGCTAGGCGTAATCAACGGCAAGGGATTTCCGAACTATATTCTTATGGTTGGGGATGCTATTCAATGGGCAAAGAAGCAAGGTATTCGAGTTGGACCAGGACGAGGAAGCGCGGCAAGCTCGCTAGTTTGTTACGCATTAGGAATCACAAATGTTAATCCCCTTAGATTCGATCTACTTTTTGAGCGGTTTATTGATCCTGACCGGCCTGACATGCCTGATATCGATGTGGATATCGCTGACGACCGTCGTGAGGAAGTCATTGAATACGTACGAGGAAAATATGGTCACGTTGGAAGAATCACTACGATTACTTACTACAAAGGAAAGTCAGCACTCAAGGATTCAGCTAGAGCACTTGGAGTACCTTACGCAGAATCAAACGCGGCACTTAAAGCGGTCGATGGTTTCGCGGAAGAAGAAATCCTCGCGCAATATAAGAAACTACCCGAGCTTAAAGAGTTCCGGCTAAAGTACCCTGACGTTATTCGTATAGCAGAACAACTAGACGGTCTTATCAAAGGCTATGGCTTGCACGCTGCCGGCGTCATCGTTGCGAATAGACCTATCGCTGAAATTGCCACGGTAGAGACTCGCAAGGTTACCGGTCAGGATCGTAGAGCAGAAGTAGTTGGTCTAGATTACAGAGAAGCGGAAAAGCTTGGGCTAATCAAGCAAGACTGGCTAGGTCTAAAGACTTTGTCTATTATAGATTTGGCCTGCAAGTTGATTAAAGAGCGGCATGCCAGGATTATTGATGTGGACACATTGCCGCACGATCCAAACGTCTACAGTATGCTAGAAGCTGGTCATACTCTAGGCGTATTCCAATGCGAAGCCCAGCCGTATACTAAGTTGCTCATGAAGATGGGTTGCAAGAACTTTGATGACTTAGCGGCTAGCAACGCGTTGATTCGGCCTGGTGCTTGGAACGCAATAGGTGAAGACTACATAGCTAAGAAAAACGGCCGGGCTAAGAATAAGTCTATTCATCCTGACGTAGATCACTTTATGAATAGTACCTACAATGAAGTATTGTTCCAAGAGCAACTTATGCTTTTATGTATCGATCTAGCAGGACTTACAATGGCTGATGCTAGCAAGGTGCGTAAAGGTGTCGGCAAGAAGATCCCCGAAATTATTGCTGAATACAAAGATAGATTCATTGAGGGAGCAAGTAAGAAAGTAAGCGAGCTGCAAGCGGAGCGGCTATGGAATAGTTTTGAAGCCTCTGGTGCTTACGCATTCAATAAGGCTCACTCGGTAGCCTATTCACTGCTTTCTTATCAGACAGCATGGCTAAAGTATCACTATCCACTAGAATTCATGTGTGCTCTGCTGATGCGAGAAACGGACAATGACTTTGTTACCGAATATATGCTTGAGTGCAAGAGACTTGGAATCAAGATTCTGCTACCTCACGTTAACAAGTCCGGTGTCTTCTACACAATTGAAGAACGTGCTATTCGTATCGGCTTATCGGGCGTCAAGTACATCAGCGAGAAACTAGCGAACAGAATCATTGCACACCGTCCGTTCGAAAATTACGCGCAACTAGAAGCGAAGGTTAAAGAAAAGGGCAGTGGACTTAACAGTCGCATGCTGGCATCGCTCAATCTGATTGGGGGAGCCACCTTTGCGGACAATCCCCGCCGGGGCGATGAAAAACAATATTATTATGAGTACCTAGGTATTCCAGCGTTTGAGCATAGTCTTGTCACAAGTCGTATGCGTGAATCAATGTCAACCCTATCGGAGTTCACCGAAAAGGGAGCATTCGTTATTATGGCTATGGTTAAGAAAATTAAGCGTGGCGACGGTTGGGCAAGAGTCGATATGGTCGATAGCACAGGTTCGGCCGGTGCTTTTGATGACCAGGACACAACCATACAAAAAGGCAGCATGTACATAATGCTTATTGCTGATAATAGAATCATGCGCGCCATCAATGTTGATGAGTTAGTTGACTTTCAAGAAGACCCGCTTATTGACTGGATTCGTAGACCGTACCTGCGTGATTTGACCGGGGAGTTTCGGAGAGTCATGTACTACGCAGAACGCACAACCAAGAATGACAAGCGCATTGCGAATGTTGTTGTAAGTGATGCCGACAAAAACCTTTACAGCTACCTAGTTTTCAGCAATACTATAGACAAGGTAAGTAAGTTTTTGTCGCCGGGTGCGACAAGAGTAATAGAGACCAACAATTATAAAGGGACTGAACATATTAGCAATGTCTACTAACGAAGATGATGTAGAAATAAGAACACAGATTGGCCTACTGGCACTGATTATGCTGGTGGATGAAATGGGCGGTGAAGTCGAGTTACATACAGACAAGCTTAAGTCATATATGGACGGAGCAAAGCGAGTAGGTATCGCGTTCGATGGAGGTATCACCAAGCTAGCGATTGTAGAGGAGGAAGAAACTGATGAAGATAAAAATTGAGCGAATTAACGAAGACGCAATATTACCTGAGCGCGCAAACGCAGACGATGCGGGCGCCGACCTCTTTATTATTGAAGATGTCTTGCTTAAACCTGGTATTCCCGTAGTGGTTCCATTGGGGTTCAGAATGGAAATACCGCCTGGCTATGTTGGTTTGATTCATCCCCGCTCGGGTTTGGCATCAAGAGATGCAATTACTTTGATAAATTCTCCAGGCACGATTGATGCTGGTTATCGTGGTCCGATGAGCGTGCCACTAGTTAACCTAGGCCCTTCGGTTAAGCACTTGCCAAAGGGGTCAAAAGTCGCGCAACTACTTATACAGCGTGTCGAATTGCCAGGTTTCGAATGGGCCGAATCACTGTCCGACTCTACCAGGGGAGAAGGGGGTTACGGTTCGACCGGCTTTTAATGGCAGATATAGATGATATTTTACAACGGCTCGGGAAGAAAACAAGAGATAGATTTCGAGCAGCTTCCGAAATAACAGTAGAGCGTATACCTTTAGCTAGTAGCGGATTAACACACGGGCTGAATGGTGGCTTGGGTTTAGGTAGACAGACCGTAGTTTACGGAAACAAGTCGGCCGGTAAGTCAAGCATAATGCTTCAATCAATTGGTCTAGCGCAGCGTCAGGGTAAGACCTGCGCCTGGATAGACTCTGAAAATAGCTTTGATCCCGAATGGGCTAGAGCGCTTGGCGTAGACACATCGCAGCTTATAGTTAGCGGAGCTAAGGCTATTAACGATTTCGCATCAATTGGTGTAGAGCTAATGAAAGCGGGTGTTGACGTTCTAGTCGCTGACTCTATTAGCGCCATGATTCCAAGCACCTACTTTGAAAAAGAAGATGAACTGAAAGACGGCCTGGAAGGCACCAAACAAATCGGCACGGCGTCTAAGGAACTTGGTATTGCAGTAAACAAACTGAACTACGCCAATGAAAAGACATCTCTTGTGCTAATTTCGCAGGTGCGCAATCAGTTTCATACATATGGCGCAGCGCTAAAACCTATGGGCGGACAAGCCGTAATGTTCTTTTCCAGTACAGTAATTAAGCTTTGGTCTAACGCAGCAGAGCGCGAACAGATTATGAAGGAAATCCCTGTCGGAGAGAAACTAATACAGCGGCCTGTGGGAAGACCAGTCAATTGGACTATCGAATACAATAAAATTGGCCCGCCGGGTGGAACTGGATCGTATGACTTTTACTATGGTGGTCCGCGTCTAGGTATCGATGTAATCGGAGAGGCACTTGATTTGGCTGAGCTTAATGGAGTTGTTAGCCGTGGGGGAGCCTGGTACACAGTATTCGGCGAGCGTTTACAGGGAAGACAGCGTGCTATTGATTGGCTAAAGGCTGACGAGACACGTGTAGAAAAATTGCTAGGAGAATTAGATGGGCTTGGAAAACTTCGAACCGAAGAAGACAGCGAAGAGTTCGCGAGTGTTACGAATTGATATACACGGTATGTGCGAAATTGCGCCGGATTGCGTTGCAATGCTAGATGCTGGTGATTACGACGAAAAGGCAAAGACATTGCACTTTTGGTGTTTAGCGGGGCATGAATCAACAATTGAAGACTTTGATTTGTATGGTGACAATGGCGGACGCGAAAAGTGAAAAGGCTGAGCTTAGTCGCATTGGAGCGACAGCTCAAAAAAATAGCGGGCGTGGTTCGCACGCTAAGGGCGACGGACGGCTATACCCGTTCACAGTGGACATCAAGGAGTATCGTGAAACGTTTGGCTTATCGCGTAAAGTATGGGCTAAAACGTGCACTGATGCGATTAAGAATGGCGATGAGCCAGCGTTGATTATATGTCTCGGGGGAGCGGGCAATACTGTTCGCCTTGCTGTAATAGCGGAAGACATGTTCCAAGAAATGCATGAAGCCTGGGTAGAGAAGTACAGTGAGAAGCATGAATGAGCAGCACATACTTGAAACTATCTCAGACATAACTGAGTTTAACGAAATACACGAGTTTTTGCAGGACGACGATCTAGATAAAGCTTTAGAGCAAGTTATAAAGCTGATTGCGAAACCGGACGTTCCGACAGGTATTGCGCCAAAGCTAATCGTTCAATTGCAAGCATTGGCAACTAAGTTCAGCATTTTAGCTACAGCGTATGCAACGCTTTACAAGGATCGTGCTGGTACACCCAATAATATGAAGAAAAATATATACTATACAATGGCGGATAGCCTAACTAAATTGGCGGACGCTTTGAAGTACAGTGCCAGAGGCGTTGTATAATGTCACTATTTAGCAACCTATATGCGCGCAAGACGCCATACAGCACTGCGAATCTGGCTAAGATAATTGAATCCACTTATAGTGACAAGCGCATGGTACGTGAATTCAAAACAAAAGAGCGCTTTAGTCCTAGCTCTCTGGTGTATGGCAATGGCAAGTGTCCTCGCTATTGGTATATAGCATTCGGTGGAGCTGAGTTCCTTACCAACTTTACTCCACAGTCCGTAGATAATATGGAAGCCGGTACAGATGGTCACGCTAGAATCCAACGCAATGTAGCCAGGACCGTTGACTGTGACGTGGAATTACCGATATTATATGAAGACCCACCGATACACGGGTTCTGCGACTTGCGGATAAGATTTGATGGTTATGAACTGCCGGTAGAAATAAAAACTACACGCAGTGAAGTATTCGAGTGGCGTCTAGCCACAAATACACCGGCCGATTATCACGTTGTCCAATTGCTGATTTACTTAAAGGTATTGGGGCACGACTATGGTCTTATTATGTACGAAAATAAGAATGACCATCGTAAGCTATTGATACCTGTTCGTATGTCAGAACAGAACCGACAGTTTGTAGATTACTTGTTTGATTGGATGCGCGAAGTTCGACAGGCTTGGGAAGACAAACAACTTCCGACAAAAAAGCCAAGAGCTAATGCAAAAATATGCAAAGAGTGCCCAGTGCGTGAAACTTGTGATTCTTTACCAAAAGAAGGACAAGTAGATATAGAATTATTAAAATTTGATAAGGAGACGCTAGATATGTAACAATTGTTGCATATGTTAGCGAGGTTGTTGGCGAAACGAACAGATACAAATGTTTTAGGTATTGATTGCAGTACAAATAGTGTAGCCTATGCGCTAATGAATAACGGCAAGCTAGAAGATTATGGTGAAATAGAATTCTTGGGGTCAGACGTTTATGAGCGTCTAGGCTACGCTTATGCAATGATGCACCAAGCATCTAGCACTTTTGAGCGCGCAAATTACGTTGCGATCGAGAAGACTATTACAGTCAAGAGTCCTGCGACGGCCGTCAAGATGGGATATGTCGCCGGTGTAGTTATGGGATCAATCTTGTTTCATACAACGGCAGTAGTAAAAGAAGTAGCTCCGATTAGCTGGCAATCGGCAATAGGTAACAAGTCGCTATCAGTGGCCGAAAAAGCACAGATTAGAAAAGATAATCCTGGTCACAAGCCAAGTTGGTATCAAAATAAAGGCCGACTGTTAAGAAAACAAAGAACAATTGACTGGGCGCAAAAGACCTTTGGTATAATTATTACGAGCGATAATGTGGCAGACGCTATTGGCATTGCTTGGTTCGCTTCACAATAATTCTATATCGGAGGTAATAATGAACAAATGGACTAAAGTAGGCGATCTAGAGTTCGCTAGTCAGGATGACATGGCTTTCGTCTATTATGATTTTGAACGTATGACATGGAAGCTAGATGTTTGCGGAGTTGATTACATCGCAGATTTTAGCACGTGCGCGGGAGCACAGCATTCGTACGAGAACTTTTTGAGAGTAGGAGAATTAATTGGCGAAGCAGAAACTATACAAGTCAGTAGCTTGGCTCAAGACGAAGTATCTGATAGAACGCTTATCGGTTGAAGAAATGGCAGATCAGGCCGGGTGTTCAGCCATGACAATACGTAGAGCACTAGAAGCTAATGATATTAAGAGATGATAGACTATTACACTATTATATCGATAGACGAAACACGGCAAGAAAAGAAGGCTAAAATCAGAGCAGCGATGCATGTTCCTGAAATTAGATTGCCATTCTGTAATGGCCGAGATCCAAGATCGTTAGCGATGCATCGATTGCGCTGGCCTAGTATTCGCCTGAGTCGTCCTAGGCTAGAAGGTGAATTAGGAGTGGTGTATTCTGTCTTGTCTGTTCTGAAATGGGCAAGAGAGGAAGGTAACACGCTAGCCTTTGAAGACGATTGTATTATCTTTGATGATTTCGTCAGCCGTCTGAACGAGCTATCGGATAACTATCCTAGCGATGCTGATTTTATTTCGCTTGCGCTGCCACACGAACAACGGTCCTTCTACGACTCACATGTTAATTATAATACATGGCACGGAGCAATAGAGTTACGTAAGTATGAGCATGACGAGTTAAATCCTAATGACATAGATCATCCATTGCTTGCTAAAACGTACAATACCTACAACAACGTTTGTATGATTTGGACGCCGCAAGGGGCATTTAAGCTAATAAAGTTGCTAGAGCGCGACGGTATTTGGGAACAGATAGATGACATGACAATGCGCTATGCGCGTTGGGGTGATCTCAACGGATATTGCTTAAAGCCTGACATAGATATTGCCACCATCGTTGCTGGTGAGCCTACTCTAGTACATGAAGGAAAGTGGGTTACTGAATAATGCCTGGTAGTTTGGGCGAGGGTAAAGAATTAACTAAAGAAATTATAAAAGAGGTACTAGATCAAGCAGAAGGAAGGATCAGCGTTCTTGATGTTGGGCCGGGTAGGGGAACCTATGCTGATTTGCTCGCAGACATGCATCGTGTGGTAATGTATGGCCTAGAAGTGTGGGAACCATACATAGAACAGTTCGACCTGCGCAGCAAATACAAGCGGGTTTTTGTCGGCGACGCACGTGACTGGGCAAGCTGGGATTATGACGTTGTGATATTCGGCGATGTCCTAGAGCATATGACTATGCAAGATGCTAAGCGCGTATTCAGGCTAGCCTATAACCAGGCTGGTAACGTAATCGTGTCATTACCTATAGTTCATTGGCCTCAAGGCGAAGAATTCGGTAATCCATATGAAAAACACGTGCAAGAGCATATTACTTTAGAACAGATGTTCGATAACTTCCCGAAGCCACGGTACTATGAGGCTTTCGAGCATCTGGCGGTGTTCCTGTACTAGCGGTGTCGGGCGCTGTAAGCCTGTCTGACGGGCCGACACACATAGCACGAAGCTACGCGCGCCAGCGCGCATAGAGAAGAACTGAGAGCCACACCAGATGCTCTCTAACAAGATCACTAAAACGACTGCGTGTGTCTAGGTGTGACGAGCACGCGCATGCGTAGTCAGATGGAGAACCAACAGCACATAATGAGAATTGTATTAGTCGGTGCACAGAATACTGGTAAAACCACTGTAGCGCGCCCGATAGCAGAAACCAATGGCCTTGATTTAGTATCCGGGCTATCTCGGCGATCCCCTTATGCAAAAACAAGTCTGAATAAGAAGTCAAGTGCCATTAATCAGATATATTTGATAGGTGCAATAGCCGCACACACTATGGCGAGTCCGAACATGATTTCGGATAGATCGCCATTGGATAGTTTGGCGTATACACTATATACTCAGCTTGAAGACGAATTTTATCCGCCGGGCGAAATCGAACTAGTCTACGATGACTATGTATGGCTAAGATCATTCTGTGAAAGAGTTATGCAGAACTATGACCATATTATCTATTTTCCGGCATATGACTGGCCGATAGAATCCGATGGGGGAGTGCGTGACTTAGATACAAAGTATCGTCAAGATATAGATTATATTATGAAGGAATTATTAGACCACGCGAACGTGCCGTATAAAATAATGCCCGATATAGCAGCCACCGAGCGAATTGAGCTTGTGCAGAAATGGCTGGGTTGATATAATATGACTAGAACTAAGCGACTTTATGACGAAATCCCTGAGAGGTATGGGGATAATGAACATATATCGCTTCAATATCATTTCGACTTCAAGGGTAAGGAAATAACGCCGGGAACGAAGTTGAAGATCAAAGGAGAATACGGCGATACGTTCGTCTTTCAGCAATTGGCACACAACAGTAAGTTAGATAGCACTTGGATAGATTGCATGTCTACCAAGCTTGGTGTTTTCCGCAGCTTCCGTGTCGATAGGGTAAGTAGTGTAGTTGTTGAAAAACGGAGTCGAGCAAAGAAGCAATGACAAGCAACGGAACTGTTGATCTTGTACAATATGCGCAGCATCAAGAAAAAGTAGTAAGCTTGTATGCCGCTGGTCAAACAGTCAGTAATATTATGAAATTGACTGGGCATCCGCGTAAATATGTAGAACAGCTATTGGCAGACTTTCGTCAGTACGCAGCACAGGATAGAGTTATCCAAGAGCGCGCTAGGGAAATCGTTCTAGTAGTGGATCAACACTACAGAGACTTAGTGCGTGATCTGCACAAGGCAGTAGAAGATGCTAACGAGAATCTAGACTATAAAGCTGCAATGACGGGTCTTAAAGCTTTGGCTGATGTTGAAGCTAAGCGTGTAGAGCTAGTTCAAAAAGCTGGCATTATCGCAGAAGACGGTATCGGAGATCAGATTGCCGAGTCTGAGCGCAAGCAGCGTATTATTGTTGATATATTGCAGAACGGATTATGCTCAAACTGTAGATCAAAGGTGGCTCATAAGTTAAGTCAGGTTTCTGGCGAGATAGAGCCTACTGTGGTGGTGCAGTAGTTGGATTTCAATGAGTATATTGGCGCGCTTAAGGCGGACGAGTTTGAAGAAGTTCCAGTTGATCTGAACACTTTTCTCTATAGTGACGCCTATATGGCGCTACCTCCGCTTAGCAACGACCAATATAAGATCATTGAAATCGGATCAGAAATCTATTATGAGCACACGCTTGTAAAATTGCATGGCGAAGAAGAAGGTAAGCGCCGAGCGCGGGAAAGAAAGAAGGAACTAGCTCTAGTTCTGGGCAAGGGTTCAGGAAAGGACTTGTTGTCTACAATTATCTGCGCTCGTGTTGCTTACCAATTGTTGTGTCTAAGAGACCCCGCTGGTTATTACGGAAAGCCTAAAGACGACAACATTGATATTGTTAACGTAGCTATCAACGCGCAGCAGGCTAATAAAGTATTCTTTTCAGGCTTAAAGAAGCGTGTAAAAAACTGTGCTTGGTTTCGCGGCCGGTACAAAGAAAGAGGCAATGATATTGCCTTTGATAAAGGCGTAAGCGTACACAGTCTCAATAGCGAAAACGAAGCAACCGAAGGTTTGAACATCATGGTTGCCGTGCTAGACGAAATCGACGGTTTTGACGAGCACGAAGAGACCGTTAACGCTGACAAGATGTATAAAACTTTGCGGGCGACTGTTGCTAGCCGCTTTGCTGATACTGGAAAGATTCTCTTGCTTTCGTTTCCTAGAACGACCAAGGGATTCATCATGCGAAAATACAATGAGTTTGTAGCAGAAAAAGTGGTTAGCGAGCACAGCCATACATTTAAACTTAACCCAGAACTACCGGATGATGTCGCTACGAACGAATTTCGTATCGACTGGACCGAAGACGATATTGTCAGCTATCGCTATGGAAATGTATGGGCTTTGCGTAGACCTACTTGGCGAGTCAATCCAACCAAGTCTATAGATGACTTCACTATGGACTTCTATGCTGACCCTGCTGACTCTTTAGGCAGATTTGCAGCACAACCTAGTGATTACGAGGAAGGCGGATTCTTTAGAGACAAGGCTAAGATTGATGCTACGTTTACTGCCCAAAATGGCATAGACGAAGAAGGCTCAATCGTGCTTAAGCCGGGCGCAGATACGCAGTATTATATACACGTCGACTTGGCTAAAAAGCATGACAACTGTGCTCTTGCGGTAGCTCATGTAGACTCAATGAAGCAAATACAGATCGGTAATCGTTTAACGGATCCTGCACCGCACGTCGTAGTAGACATTCTTAAGGTATGGAAGCCTACCCGAGAAACTGAAATTGATTTCGCAGACGTGCGTGAATTTATAATCAATGTCCGCCGCGCAGGATTCAATATCAAGCTTATTACTTTCGACCGTTGGGCTGGTAGTTTCGATCTAATTCCTCAATTGCAAGCTGTCGGATTCTATACAGATACACTCAGCGTTGGACGAGAGCAATACAACGAATTACAGCTAATCATGGGTGAAAACCGCCTAGTTGGACCAGACGTAGAGCTAATTAAGGAAGAACTTAAGCGCTTGCAGGTTTTGCCTAATGGTAATGTTGACCACCCTAGCAAGATGACTAAGGACGCAAGCGACGCGGTGGCCGGCGCTGTTGCCAATGCTGTGCGCTTAACTCCTAAACAGCTAGACAACTATGAAGTTGTGGATTATGGCACTATTCGCCGGATAGAAAGAGAGGCGCAAGCACAAGTGCAGCCAGATAATATCGTACGTGCTCCTACACGTATGCCGGACAACATACGCAACTTCCTTGACGATATGCGCATACTGTAGTAGTCTAAGTAACTGAGGAGAAAGGTTGTGCGGCGATTAATGATTTGAGTATAGTTTCTGGCGAAAAGATAAACAAATGGGTTCGTAGCGAACTAATTGAGCTTCTACGAAAACGAGACGGACCTAATTGTGCTTATTGCAATAAGGAGCTCGTATACGAAGAGATTACTATTGACCATTACTATCCAAAGTCATCTTTTGATGACATAATTGAAGCTTGGCACATAGATAATCTCCGCATCGCTTGTTTTTCTTGTAACAATAAAAAAGCTAACAACGTACCGTTGCCTGATGGCACAATAATTTTCAGGCAGTCCAGACGCAAAGGCCCAAAAGATCCAAAGCCAGAAGTCTGTCAGCTATGTATGTCTGGCCGTCTATTGAGCGCTGGCGAAATTTGCACGGTGTGCGGATCAGGTCCTCAGCCTAGAACACACCCAAAATATAGACAACGATCAAAGGATAACTGTGACCATGCGAAGTATCATTGTTGGGCGTGCGTAACGGGAGTTGTAAAAAGGAAGTCAAAGCTTGACGTTTGATGAATACTACGAGCATTTTTGCCAGATGCTCCTATTAGATGATGATTTTAAACAAGTAGAACTTGAAGTCGAACTTTTGCCCGGCGAATCTACCGAAGATGCGTTTATTAGGTTCATGCTTGATAATGAATACATGGTAGAGTATAACGACGGTTATCTGTATGATATGCAAAAGTTGCGCGAATTCGACTCAAATCTGGCTAAGATAATTGAAGCTACAGTTAATGCAGAACTCTATTCAACAATGGATGATTTAGTAGAAAAAGGAATTGTTACGCAATCAATTGATGAAGATGGTGAAGCGGTTTGGTTATTGGATCAAGAAAATGCAAGTTGGTTAAAGGACTATTTGTCAGAGTGACCAAACAGCTAACCAGCCTGTCAATAGGGTACCGGCCAGGATCCGATGTATGGTTTGTGCAGTACACACTTGACGGCATGCAGCACAAAGCGCTACTATCACTACCACACATAGAGCAACGGCTTGAAGAAACGCTCCCCGCTATGCTTCGAGCTGAATTAGCCTGTGAAGTTCAGAGGTCAACAAGTTGGAAGAAACACAAGCCAGGGAATTTCTGCACGAGGCCAGAGGTCAGTTACAACTAATAGAGCTTGACCACGCACTCTATCTAATAGATGACTATAATGTAGCTTTTGGCGAAAATAGCATTAAGTACACATCGCCACGTTGGGTGCAAGTTCAAGCGACTATTAATTGGCTGTCCGAAAACGGGCCGGTGCTGAAAGAAGCTGTTTCAGTGCTAAGGAAAAAGCGTGACACGCCTATTATATCCTCTGAATCTTAGAGACGAATTCTATCGAGACTATTTGCCACATAGCGAAGTGCCGATGACTCCGGTCAAAAGCAATCTCTATACAGGGCATGACGGTTTCGGCGCGGTAGAGACAGACGTATCTCGTAGTAGAGTACATCATGTAGCCGTTCAGAGAACACGTTCTAGATTCGTTAAAAATTTTACATTAGGATCGATACTACTTGATCCCTTAGCAAGAGTAGACCGTGTATTCAGCTATCTAGTTAAAGATCCGGACGGAACGCAGCGAGTATTTTATGCTGCGAAGTACACTTATTGGGTGACTAGATTTCTAGGAAATGTTGTAGATACGGCATATCTGCGCAACCTTTTAGATAGCGCAAATGAACTTGGCACGTTAGACTATGGCACCTTTCTGCCGGATCTGTCTGGAAAGATTCAGTGCCCGTTCGGGTGTACTTCGTCGCAGTTCACTACAGCGGCCGATTTCGTGGTACACTTGAACGATAATCACAGAATGCCGAGACAGCGTATAGCCTGGCATTTAAAGCAAGAAGGCTTGGATTTTACAATCCCAGAGCCGCACGATATTACAGAATTTGTATTGGAGAACAAGAATGTCTACACACAGCACGCTAGATGTAAAGCCGGTTGCAGATGTGAAACTGCCGGATGTTAGTGTCAAGCCTATGTCGATTGCCGATGCGATGATCGATGGCAGCAATTTTACCGACCAGAAATTCGGCGACTGGGGCAACCGCCAGTCGGCATGCGCTCTTGGCACTAGCTACATTATGATGCAGCAGCACGGCTACGTTCCGTAATTAATGTTATAATATGTCAATGGAGGTGGCAACATGGATCCATTGACAGTTGTAGCAATTGTGGCTGGTATTGTAATCATCATCGCTGGCCTAGTTTATATCGTAAGACGACACTGAGGAGAGCTAATGCCAGAGGCAGTAAGTAAGACATACGAACACGCTATCAATAAGCGTGAAGAATATCAGTTCGGCTTTGAGCACGAAGGAGACGATTGGTCGTATGTCTGGGTTAATGTTGGTACTAGATGGGGAGATCACTACGATTTCTCGTTTTTCGGCGGCGACGGCGCTTTGTCTCCGGGTACGCCAAAAGAAGTAGTAGATCAGTTTGAGAAGTTTATCTCCCTAGCACAGCAATGTCTATCAGATTATAAAGAAGCTATTAAAGAATAGCTAAAGGCGGGCGAAAGCCCGCTGACCGGTAGATGCGAATTCTGGTATGCGCGCCATGCTTATAACATGGAAATAGGTTGGGTTCAAATCCCCCCTACCGGACTTGGTAAGTTACGTCAAAATTAAAGATAATTTGCGAGATCGATATAGGCTGCGCTCAGCCACGTTTAAGTTCATTCTCGGCAATCACTGTGCATACTGTGGTTCGGAAGAAGACCTAGAGATCGATCATATCGAAAGAAGAACCAAGGAAATCGACCTTCGCAGGGAGTGGGGTCGGCCGTGGCCTCAGTTATTGAAAGAGTTGTCCAAATGTCAACTACTATGCAAAGGTTGCCATAAAGCGAAGTCAGACAATGAAAAGCGAACTTCTGGTGATTATGGAAGCTCAGCGAAACTTAATTATCAAGACGCAGAACGCATCAGGATAAAGCTACAATTGGGTGTCAGCAGGTCTGAATTGTGCAGGCAATACTGTGTGTCAGACCGGTGTATCCGAGACATCAGAGATAACAAAACCTATCTGGTGAATCCTCAATTCGTGTTATAATTAAGTCATTCTTAAAGAAAGGAATGACTATGAATTGGCATGGAGAGTAGCTAAAGCTTTAGATAAGCTACTTGCGCAAATCAATGCAACTTATCCAAATCGTTCGAAAGTAAGCGATGGTTCAATTGGAGACGCAGCTCACGCATCTAGATCAAGCGATCACAATCCGTGGTATGGCCCCGGTATTGTAACTGCTAGAGATTTTACTCATGATCCCGCAAATGGCGCGGATATGAACAAGGTTTCAGAACAACTAGTAGCTAGTCGCGATCCTAGAATAAAGTACATCATCTGGAACCGACGTATTATAGATTCTAGAGTACGTCCGTGGACTTGGCAGCCATACAACGGCGCAAATCCACATAACAAACATATGCATGTTAGCGTAATGGATAATGGTCTCTGCGACGATACGAGAGACTGGAATCTAACTGGTGGTACCAATGCGGCACCGCCGACAACTCCGACAGGTAATGTACTTCAAGTAGGTTCTTCTGGTGAATCAGTTAGAAAGTTGCAGGGATATCTTAATCGTATGTACCCGGCATACAGTACGCTAGCAGTAGACGGTCAATTTGGGCCAGCCACAGAAGCCGTTGTTAAAGAATTTCAGCGTAGAGTTGGAATCGCAGCAGATGGCATTGTCGGCCCGGTGACTTTAGGGCGCCTTGGTTTGACTCTATAAAAAATCTTGCGAGACAGCTTGACAGCGACAACCGGCTAGGCTAAAGTATTAGACATAAGAACAAACGGATCGAACGAGTATCGGTTATCTCACAATTAATTGGTAAATTGAACGCCGCAAGGCAACTGTGCTAGCAGCTTAACTAGCTTCCCGATCTCATAACATATCTGTTTGCTAACTAACTAGATTAAAGCTTATAATGTGGGTCGACTGACCGACGGTTATCCGAATTGAAATCAGAGGGTCTAGGTTCGAATCCTAGCGGGTCCATCTAAGGGCCTGTGGTGTAATGGTAGCATAAAAAATCCCGTTGATCGCAACTTATCCACATTCAACTAGACTTATATGGGTCGGAGTCCATCGGTTATCAACTCCAACTATGTTAAAACACCGATGGGCAAAACAAACCCAACCTTATCGTTTCTAGAAGCCGGGCCGGAGCCCATTGGTTATCACACTGTTTGCTAACTGTTAAAATACCGATGAGCAATCCTTGCCCGGCTTCTTTACGTCTTGTAAAGAAGGAGGACATAATAATATGCGTAAGACAATTGCACTAGCCCTAGCGTCCGCTACAGCAGTATTTACACTAGGATTTATTGGAACCAGTGTAGCTAATGCGGCCGATCCAGTAGTAACTATTCCCGGAACAGACGTCAATCTATGCTTAGATTTGACAACTCTAGACGATGTAGTAGACCTAGATACCTCGCTCACTGCGCAGCTAGACAGCTCTGGTATTGATCTCGATGGTGTAAACGATGCACTAACTACGCTAGGTATAGCACCGGCGGAAACTGATTCAGAGGCGCTAGCTTTACAAAAGGCAGTCGATGAATTCGTTAAGGCGACCTCGCAGCAGGAATTCAATAAGCTGATCGAAGGATGCAATCCGGTAGTCGCGACAACAAAGGTTGCAGTGCCTACGGTTACTCCGACAACTAGCGTAAGAGTGGTTTCGCCACATGCTAACGTTCCTGTCGGATCAGTCGATACCGGCCGTGCATGACGAAGATAATAGTTTTACTTGGCTTACTACTAACTTTAGTGGGATGCACTGCTCCCAGTAAAACAATAGATGGTATCGCTACAGCTGAACCGAAACCAGCAAGTATTACTATTCCGCGCATTCAGGCAAATAGTACGCTAATACCCACCGGCTTAAACGCAGACGGAACGCTAGAGGTTCCTAACGTTTATACCCCGGAGCAAGCGAGTTATTATGACCGCTTCCCCATGCCAGGCGATTTTATCGCCGACGAGCCGGGACAGACCTTATCCCGACCGGCAGTAATTTTAGGGCATGTCAATGGAGGGGGAAAGCCGGGGGTATTTGCAAGATTGGCAGAACTTGGGCAGTTTGGTGAGTTCTGGATTAAGATGACAGATGGATCAGAAAGAAAGTTCATCATCTACAAAAAGCTAGTCGTTCATAAGCAACACTTTCCAACTGATGAGATTTACGGCCGGGTGGCCGAAGCCGAAGTAAGACTTATAACATGTGGCGGCAAGCTAGATCGTACAGGCCACAACTATGAAGACAACATTGTGATTTTTGCAAAGAAAGTATAACTAATGGGCGCAATCGTAGTTCTCGTTATCGGAGGACTAATATTCCTAGGCTGTTTAGCGGCGGCGTTTCTAGGAACAGACAGAGAGACACGTGGTGTCGGCGGGGGAGGGGCCGTAGCCTCAGGGCTAATCACTCTTATCATTCTAGGCATCATGTCATTTACGGTAATTGGTGCTAACGAGATCGGAATTCAGACTACCTTTGGCAAAGTGAACGGGGTAGTAAACAGCGGTGGACATTTGCTTGCTCCGTGGTCGAGCGTAGAGCGATTCAGCACTAGAACACAGGTTCTAGACATGTCCAATAAAGACGGGTCTAGCGATTCACCAACGGTCGCAGTAAAGTTCCAAGGCAACAGCGGTGGCAATGTAAGCACTACGACCCGTTGGCGGATTGAGAACAATGAAGCAGCTACCAATCTCTATCGTTCGTACCGTAGTTTCGATAGCGTTCAATCGCAGCTGGTCAGTTCTGTTGTTAGGGATCAACTAAACGAGACTTTTGCTCAGTATTCGCCAACCGATGCAACCAATGGTCTTAATCGTGACAAGATCAACGCGTCCTTAATCAAGGGACTCAATGCCAACGATGGCCTGTTGAAGGCAAACGGCATCACAATCGAGTCGATTAGCTTGCAGGGTATTGATCCGGATCAGGCTACACAGGACCGAATCAACCGCGGCGTTCAATTGCAGGCTGATATTGAAAATGCGAAGGCAGAGCAGGAAAAGGCTAAGATCGACAACGAGACCAACGCTCTACGTCAGCAGTCTTTGACTCCGCAAGCGCTTACACAGACCTGCCTAGATATTGTTAAATCAGCTACGGACCGTAACGCACCTCTTCCCGGTACTTTTAACTGCGGAATGGGGCCGGGTGTGGTTGGAACGTTGCCAGTAGGCTAAATTGTCATATCAACAAATAATACTAGCTGCACTACAACGTAAGCACATTTATCTAGGCACAGTGCCCTTTAAAGAGAAGCTAAGACGCCGTAAGGCAAACAAAGTCGGCCGGGTGCAGCGAATCTTCAATAAACAGCGCGGCTATTGACAGACACAGTCACGTAGTGTAACATACATTGCACAGCGTGAGACACCCTCCGAGCTAGATGAATGCGAGCGTGCTACAGTGGCTTTTCAGATTGACTACAAGACTGTCGATGATTCCGAAGGTGATTCGGAGGAGTTTCAAATTGCCGAATCCGTCGACACTGTTGAAGCTGCTCAGGAGCTGATCGCTGAATTCTTCGCTGGGCGGGAGAATTATAGCGCGTCTTTTTCTGCCGATGTGCAGGACAAGATTGCAGACGCGATCAAGCGTCTGGATCAGACGCCCGACTCTGACCCGAACTACTTGGCGTTTCGTTTCGACAACGGCGCCAACGGCTCGATCGATTTCCTGACGGTGACGGACATCGACTAAAACCTCCGAATAGCCTACTTGTTCGTCTTCGAATGAGGGCCAGCTATTCGCGGCGGTGCAAAGATGTGGCCCGTGTCTTTGTAACGAATTTCTGAGTACAGTTAGAGGTTCTAGTTAACCTGCTTGGCTGATACCAGAGTGAACGGGCACTCAAAATGTTGTTGGTCCGTGGCATTTGGGGCCGGTACAAATTATTTCATTCGCATCTATGCTTTGCTTGTATGCTGACGGCAGGTCTGGTATAGTGCTAAAAGAACGGACCCCCTTAGGGACTTGAGAAAGGAAAGCAATGGACTACCCACGGCAGCAATGCAGCAATTGTGCAAACGCAATCACGTGGAGTAGTCAAGAAGTCCGATGGGTTCACACCGACGCCGGCTGCAATGAGCCACGTCCAAAGCATCGTGAAGTTGTGCGTACTGCCAATATCGGAATT
>Ga0105032_100010_pt1 | contig 81059 bp, 89 predicted proteins | sample RS_126metaG_FD_91481 | JGI IMG/M metagenome (GOLD analysis project Ga0105032, IMG submission 91481) | Switchgrass associated microbial communities from Austin, Texas, USA, to study host-microbe interactions - RS_126 metaG | ecosystem: Host-associated > Plants > Roots > Rhizosphere | place: USA... | reverse complement strand
TACTATCAAGTGCCTCGCTTCACTTGCGGGGCAATCGTATCGTGATTTTAAAGTAGTTGCGGTTGAAAATGGGTCTGGCGATAATTCAGCTACAGAATTTAAAAAACTCGAGAAACAATATAAAGATAAGCTGCAAACTCTCTACAATACAAAAAACCTCGGCTTCGATGGAGGTGTCAACACTGGCATTCGTTGGGCTTTAAAACATGACTTTGAATATATCGTTCTATTCAATAATGACGCACTCGCGGATAAAGATTGGCTAAAGCACTTAGTCGAGCAGGCTGATATGAATGAAGATTCTGGAATTGTCACCGGACTACTTCTTCATGAGGATGGAAAAACAATAGATAGCTCTGGAGATTGGTATTCAAAATGGGGGCTTAGTTTTCCCCGCAATCGAAACGACCCAACAAAAAAAGCTCCTAAGGCTGGAGAGGTTTTTGGAGCGTCTGGAGGTGCTAGTCTTTACCGCGTAAAAATGTTCCGTCAAATTGGCTTATTTGATGAGGATTTTTTTGCTTACTACGAAGATGTAGATATTAGTTTTCGGGCCCAGCTGGCCGGTTGGCGAGTATTTTATCAGCCCAAAGCCATTGCCTACCATAAACAAGGTGGCACAAGTAGCAAAATGCCAGGTTTTACGGTATACCAAACGTTCAAAAATCTCCCATTAGTATATGTTAAAAATGTTCCCTTTGGGCTTCTTTTTTCTATTGGGATTCGATTCTACCCCGCCTACTGGCTAATTTACTTTCACGCCATCGCTCGAGGGAATGGTTGGCCAGCCACAAAAGGTGTCCTGTATAGTATTGGCTATGGCATAAAGAGTCTTCGTAAAAGATGGGAAATTCAAAAAAATAAGAAAGTATCTACCGCGTATATTGCCTCAATTATTTGGCCAGACCTGCCACCAGAACAAACCGGACTTCGCAAGCTGCGCAGATTCTTCACCGGTAGGAAATGATATAATATCCACAATGAAAAAGAAAATAAGCATTCTTATCCCCGCCTATAACGAGCAAGAAGTCCTAGAGCGGCTTTACGTACGGTTGGACCGACTCACGAAAGAAGTGACCCAGTATGATTTTGAATTCTTATTTATTAACGATGGCTCGCGCGACCGTACATTGAATATTATCAAATCGTATGCCGCAAAGGACGACCGCATTGCGTACGTGAATCTCTCGCGTAATTTTGGGAAAGAAGTCGCCATGGCCGCCGGCTTTGACTACGTAACAGGCGATGCGACGGTCATTATTGACGCCGACCTGCAAGACCCACCCGAGCTTATTCCCAAAATGATTAAATACTGGGAAGAGGGTTTCGATGACGTCTATGCTCGCCGTACATCGCGCTCGGGCGAGAGTTGGCTCAAGAAAATCACTTCAGAAGCTTTTTATAAAATATTGCAAAAATCTACCAGCATTCCAATTCAGCGCGACACAGGCGACTTTCGCCTGCTCGATAAACGCTGCATTGAAGCACTTCGCCAATTCCGCGAAAGCCAGCGCTACACGAAAGGCATGTTTAGCTGGGTGGGGTACAAGAAAAAAGAAATCCTCTACGACCGCGACCCACGAGCCGCCGGTGAAACCAAGTGGAATTACCGTAAGCTGTTAAATTTTGCGATTGACGGTATTACATCGTTCACCACGGCACCATTGCGCTTTTCGTCGCTCATGGGAATCATCATCTCATTTATCGCCTTTATTTATATTCTTTACCTTGTTATTCGTACGATCATTTTTGGCTCAGATCTCGCCGGATACCCTTCAATGATGGCAGCTATTCTTTTCCTCGGTGGCGTACAACTGCTATCAATTGGTATCATTGGCGAATACATTGGGCGAATCTTCAACGAAACCAAGCATCGACCACTCTATTTTGTCGAGGAATATCATGAAGCTACTCAACATTCTAAAAAATAACGCTGCTACTAAAATTCGTTTTGGTTTAGTAGGCGGGGCTAATACGGCTATCGACTTTGGTCTCTTTTTTACCTTGCACTCGCTAGGATTACCTATCGCTGGGGCAAACATTATCTCTACAACTACTGCATTTTGCTTTAGCTTTGTTGCAAATAAAAAATACACCTTCAAGTCTCATGGTAATATCAAACGAGAAATGTTTCTTTTTGTGATTGTTACGCTCTTTGGCCTCTGGGTATTACAAAATATCGTCATTCAACTTATTCTTTGGCCTCTTGGCGCCACCGGTCTTGCCAGTGAAACCTCGCTGCTTATTGCCAAAGTAGTTGCCACACTCGTTTCGCTTGTGTGGAATTATATTATGTACTCCCGCGTCGTCTTCTCTAAATAGCACCTCTTGCTGTACTATCTTGCTGTACCGTATACTAGATACACTATGCATATTGCTATCGACGCACGTATTATCAATTCCTCCACCGGCACCTATGTAGAACGCCTGCTTCACTACCTGCAAAAAATCGACACAACCAATCGCTACACTATTCTTGTTCCTACAAAAGATCTCAACTTTTTCAAGCCAACTGCTAAAAATTTTACCGTTACCGCAGCAGATTTTCCTAACTATTCATTTGCCGAACAAACTACGTTCAAAAAATTTCTCGATAAACTCAACGCCGACCTCGTGCATTTTTGCATGCCCCAACAACCCATACTGTATAAAGGCAAGCACGTCACGACCGTTCATGATCTTAATCTGCTTAACACATATAATTCCGATAAAAACTGGCTTATGTACCACGCCAAGCAACTTGTAGGGAATTACGTGTTCAAAAAAGTAGGCCAAACCAGCACACACATTATCACCCCCACCCAGTACACCAAAGACGCCTACGTAAAGTTTGCAGGCATTCCGCCGCATAAAGTAACGGTCACCTACGAAGCCGCCGACATTGCCCACGGTGCTTTAAAACCATACAAGCACCCCTTCAAAGAATTCATTCTGTACGTAGGACAACAAAGTGACTACAAAAATATTCGCCGCCTGGGCGACGCACATCAAAAGTTATTGGCTCAGCACCCCGATCTTGGATTGATTCTCGTTGGTAAAAAAGACAAAGCCGCGCTGCAAAATGAGGCATACTTTACAAGCAAAGATTACAGAAATATCCTTTTCACGGGTTTTATCGAAGACGCACAGCGAGATTGGCTGTATGCGCACACCAAAGCCTATGTCTTCCCTTCGCTCATGGAAGGCTTTGGCTTACCTGGTCTCGAGGCAATGGGGTACGGCGCACCGGTTGCAAGTAGTAAAGCCACCTGCTTACCGGAAGTTTACGGCGATGCAGCATACTATTTCGACCCGCTCAGCGTGACCGACATGGCGCGTGCTATTGGCGAGATTCTTGGTAACGAAAAACTACAAAAAGAACTCAGCAAAAAAGGTTATCAGCAGATCAAAAAATACTCTTGGCAGCGAATGGCCCAGCAAACCCACCAAGTCTACATGAACGCGTTAAAAGATTAAGACGATTTTTGCGCAATAATAATTCGACGATCGCGGCCTTCGCCTTCAGAAAAAGTCTGCACGTCGGCATATTCGCCAGCCACGCGGTGAACAACTCGGCGGTCGGCAGCATTCAAATTTGCAATATGCGAATCGCCCGTGCGGCGAACTTCTTCAATCCACCCGCGAGCGTCTTCGGCCACTTTTTCGGCATGCTGTTTTTTATAGTCAGCAATATCAAGATTAACTCGTTGCAAAGCAGCTTTGCGGTTGCGCAGCGTTGTTGAAATCAAATACTGCATACTGCGCAGCGTTTCGGCGCTTCGGCCAATCAACACGCTGTTCATATCGGTTGAAGGTACACGCAGTTCAATCACGTCTTCTTCAAAACCAGCCTCTACTTCAATATTCACACCAAAAAATGAGAGCATATCTTCAAGATATTTTTTAGCAAATGCGACTGATTCTTGCGTGTCCATTACTTTTTCCCTGCTTTCTTTTTAGTGTCATCCTTGGCAGAAATTTTGGTCACCTTCGCATCTTTCGCGGCTTTTTCGCGTGCTTTGGCGGTTGCTTTTTTGCCAGGAGTAACTGGTTTTTTAACAGGTTTGTCGGCAAGCGCATCCATTTCTTCTTCATCCTTTCGCAGCAAGTAGGCTTGTTGTGCCACCGCCACAAGGTTTGACATTGCATAGTAGAGTGCCAAAGCCCCCGGTACACTTACCATTACGAAGAACATGAAAATCGGTAGAACTTTCATCATTTTGCCCATCACAATTGCGTTCATTTCTGATTGATCGGCTTGCTTACCCTGCGACGCTTCGCTCATCACGTCGCGCAGACGCTTTTTGCTTTCGTTGTGCGGCATGGTTTGCTTGCTCATGAAGTACTGAGTAGCCGCAGCAATCAAGGCAATCAAAATCAAGGCAATATTCACACCACCGTCGGCAAAGGCAGACTTTGTAAGGTCGATAAACCCAAGGAACATGTGGTTGAAACTATTTGGATCTTCGATCAGCTGCTTAATTGGCGCCAAGCCTTCCATAAAATCGTACGTCCACTTGGCAATTTCGTCGCGGTGCGATGTAAATACCTGAATAACGATGTAGAGCGCAATAAAAATAGGCAGCTGGATCAGTAGAATGCCAATTGAACGAAACGGATTAACACCATGTTCTTTATAGAGCTCGAGCATGCGCATACTCTCGAGCTGCTTATTACCCTTGGTTTCTTTTTTAATTTTCGCAAGCTGAGGCTGCAGCTTTTTCATGGCCTGTGTTTGGTGCAGCTGCTTCTTCACCAGTGGATACAGCGCAAATCGCACCAAAACGGTAAAGAGGATCAGGGAAATTCCAAAATCTCCCCCGGGAATCAAGCTATAAAGACCAATTAAAAGGTTAAAGATCGGCTGGACAATCAAAATGTCAAAAATATTCATATTACTCTCCGGAAAACTATTTGTATATAGTGTACCACTTTTTGGTGATTACTTGTAGAGGTGCGCCTGTTCAAACGACTGGTGCACCAATTGTTGTAATTCTGGAGCGGGTAGGGTGAGTACTTCGGATGATGTGACAATCACAACGATATCATGTGGAAGCGTGATATGAGGCAAGTCTTGGCGGATAATTTCATAAATTCGCCGTCGGATTCGGTTGCGTCCAACGGCAGATTTGTGCACTTTTTTGCTCACCACCACTGCAAACCGAGCATGTTTTCGATGTTTATTGCGGGTATATTTGACCGTTAGCAGGCGCGAACGCACTGCCTGGCCGTTTTTGTATACGTAGCGCAGGCTACCATGGCCATGAAATCGATAACGGGCAGATAGCATAAGATGAATTTATTATAACAGATAGCACGAGGGTTACTAAGCAAATAAAAATACGCCAGCGATCCTGGCGTATTTACTAGACGCTCAACTGAGCGCGGCCTTTAATACGACGACGTTTCAGTACGGCGCGGCCAGCTTTGCTAGCAACACGTGCACGAAACCCGTGAGTACGAGCGCGGTGACGCGTGTGTGGTTGGTGAGTTCGTTTTGGCATATCTTCTTAATTATAACCGATTCCCCTGCTCTTTTCAAGCCACTTGAAAAATGCTACGGTTCGTTTCGTAATATAAAAACGTTTTCCCCACTTTTCATGCTTTTATCCACAATTTTAACAGAGGTAGCAATGAAATGTGGATAACTGCTTCACTAGTTTCCTTCGCCATCGTCGTTATGGTTGTGGAAAACTTTTTCACGCGGTATAGTAGAACATAACAAACCAAGGAGGGTCCGAACAGTATATGCAGCACACGCTATGGCAGAGTGTCTTGGGTGAAATTGAAGTGTCTATTTCTCACGCGAATTTTACGACGTGGTTTAAAAACACGGAACTTATTGATAGCACCGATGACATTATTACCATTGCTGTGCCAAATATTTTCGTCAAACGCCAGTTCGAGGTAAAGTTCAACGACAAAATCAAAGAGATCCTCGCCAAAAACGGCGTCACTCCACAACGAATCGACTACACCATTAAAACAACCGGCAAAAAGAAAACCATCAGCCGCGAAACAACAGTGGCAACCAAAAACCCTACTGTCGACGAACTTATCGGTAAAACACCAGCGGCTTCAGGTGCTCCGGTTGGCGGCCTCAACCCCCGCTATACCTTTGCCAGTTTTATTGTCGGTTCGAGCAACGACCTAGCCTATGCTGCCTGCCAAGCCGTCGCAGCTAAGCCCGGCGAAAAATACAATCCACTCTTTTTGTATGGTGGTGTGGGTCTTGGTAAAACCCACCTTATGCAAGCGGTTGGTAATGAAATCGCGCGCAATAACCCAAATGCCAACGTGATGTACATAAATACTGAGACCTTCACCAAAGAGTTCGTGGACAGCATGCGGTTCAAGAAAAAAACGGTCGATAAATACCGTCATGCCGACGTGCTTATTGTGGATGACATGCAGTTTATTGCTGGCAAAGAGAAAACGCAGGAAGAATTTTTCCATACCTTTAACGTGCTTCACCAAAGTAATAAACAGATTATTATCAGCAGCGACAAGCCGCCAAAAAGCATCCCTACCCTCACCGAGCGCCTGCGCAGTCGATTTGAGTGGGGTATGGCAATTGATATTCAGATGCCCGACTTTGAAACGCGCTGTGCAATTGTGGAAACCAAAGCCTCGCTGAGCGGCGTCGAACTCGAGCGCGACACGGTAGAATATTTGGCCAACAACATCAAAACCAACATCCGCGAACTTGAAGGTGCGCTCAACCAACTGCTCGCCTACGCCGAAATGCGCGGCGTCACGCCCGATATCGCCACGGCCGAAGGTTTGATTGGCAATGTGCGTCACAGCCGACCACAACATGTGACTCCGCGCCAGATTATCGACAAAACCGCTCGGCATTTTCAGATCGATATTAAAGAACTTTGCAGCGCTAAACGCGACAAGCATATTGTGGTGCCGCGCCAAATTGCCATGTATCTCCTGCGCAGCGAACTCCACCTGAGTTTTCCAAAAATCGCTGTGGAACTTGGCCGCAAAGACCACACCACAGCCATTCACTCAGTTGAAAAAATCGAAAAGGCAATCAAACTCGATATGCTGATTCGCGAACAAGTGGCCGATATTCGGGAGAAGCTCTATGGCTGATACGTGTGGAAAAATTGTGCAGTTCCTGCGAAAGGCTCTGCGGATAAGTCGTGTACGAGTTTCCCCAGACTGTGTGGATCAATATCAGGTCACCCACCAGCTTAGTGTAAAACCGTCGTTTATCCACGCACTTTTCCAACTATTTCCCCAGCACGTTTCCACACGTCAATTTGCTCACTCACCTCTGGTTGAACACAATTTTTACCCAGTTTCCACAGTACCTACTATAAACACCACCAAAGGAAAATTTAAAGAAAGGTTATAATTATGGAACTCTCCGTCACCCAAGAAAATCTTACTAAAGCGCTCAGTAATGTTGGGCGAGTAGCTAGCAGCAAAGCCGGCCTGCCTATCCTCAGCAATATATTACTCAGAACCGATGGCAACCGTCTTTTAGTTGCAGCAACCAACTTAGAGATCGCATCAACTCACTATGTTGGCGCAAAAATCATCACGCCCGGTGCGATTACTATCCCCGCCCGCCTGGTAAGTGAATTTGTTTCGAGCCTCCCCAAAGGCACGGTTGATTTAAAAGTGCACGACAACTCACTCTCTATTAGCTCGGGCAATTTTTCTTCAAAAATCAATGGCGTGATTGCCGACGAATTTCCCGAATTGCCAACAATCGACGAAACGTCGTCGGTGCAATACAGCATTAACCCGGTTGATTTCAAGCAGGCTGTGTCGCAGACGATTATTACAAGCAGCAGCGACGCTACTCGCCCTGTGCTTACGGGTGTATACTGGCATTCGTTTGAAGGCAAGTTGTATTTGGCAGCAACCGACGGCTACCGCCTGAGTGAACGCCGACTTGTGGAAACAAGTAGCGAAGTTGCGGCGATTATTCCTACTTCTACCCTACAAGAAGTTCTGCGTACGCTAACTGACGATGCAGCCGAAGTAGATGTACTGTTCGACGAAACGCAGGTGCGATTTCGCCTAGGCGACAGTGAAATTACCAGCCGCTTGATTGACGGCAACTTCCCCGACTATCGCCAGCTGATCCCGGCAACGAGCGAAACGAACATCACTATTAACGCGGCCGAATTTGTGCGTGTCACCAAAATTGCCGGTTTGTTTGCCCGGGAATCTGGTGGTAGTGTCACACTCAATGCCGATCAAGAAAAACAGCAGCTTTCAATTCATTCTATTGCTTCAGAACTTGGCGAAAATACCTCAAACGCTACTGCAGAGGTTTCGAGCGATGGTCAAGTCACGCTCAACTCGCGCTATTTAAGCGAGGCACTTTCTGTTGTGGAGGGTGACACAGTGGAATTTCGATTTAGTGGCAAACTGTCGCCTTGTGTACTTACCACCAAAGGCGGCGATGTTAACTATAAACACATTATCATGCCGCTCAAAAGCTAATGATCACCTCGCTGCGCGTGCAAAACGTACGCATTCATTCTAGTTATGAACTTGCACTGCTGCCGCACACCACGGTAGTGACTGGCCCAAATGGCAGTGGCAAAACGTCACTGATTGAGGCACTATACGTAGCGCTGCGTGGCACCTCGTTTAAGGGTAGCGATGGCGATGTTTTGCGGCGCGAAAGTGATTGGTACAGGATTGATGTGGTTGAAGACGAAGCCACGCGAACGGTGAAATTTGACCCGAATCGAACGAGCGGCAAAAAGCAGTTCGTGATTGACGGCAAAACCCACTACCGATTGTTGCCCAAATACAAAAAGCCAGTAGTGCTGTTTGAGCCAAACGACCTGCGCTTACTGCATGGTTCGCCCTCACGCAGGCGCGAATACATCGATACGTTTATTGCCCAAATCGATCCGCTCTATAGCACTGCCTTGCACCGCTACGACCGCGCGCTTAAGCAGCGTAATAATCTTTTAAAGCAGCAGGCTGTATCGCCAGACGAGTTGTTTGTGTGGGATATGGCGTTGAGCGAACACGGCGCATACATTATGAAAAAACGTAGTGAAGTTGTGCAACAAATCAACAACCAGCTGGCATCTATATACCAGACAATTGCTGGTAAGGATGATACAGTCACTGTGCAGTATCCGCACGAATCCAGCCAACAAAAACTCTTGGCAGATTTGCACGCCCATGCGCAGCGCGATATGATTTTAGGTTTTACTAGCGTGGGGCCGCATCGGCACGATATTGTGTTTCAATTTGCCGACTCCCCTGCTCTTGCAGTGGCTTCACGTGGTGAGGTTCGCTCGATTATGTTGGCGCTCAAATTTATCGAAGTAGAAATTATGCAGCGACTTTTAGGCACGAAGCCGATTATTTTGCTCGACGACGTATTTAGCGAACTCGACGCCACCCGCCAAGACCACTTGGTGCAAAATTTTAAAGACTACCAAATAGTTATTACGTCGGCAACTGGTGGCCATAGTATTGAGCAAAGTTATACGCATCAGCTCTAACCTAGGCGCCTGTAGTTGTAATTTTCATCGAAGTATGTTATAAATACAACGACCTGTTCCTACGATTCACCGAAGGGGTGAACGATGGCGCGTGAAAAGAAACAAGGAAGACTTTGGAAGGTACTCCTTGCTGTGGGGTTGGCGATCATTCTTGCAGCGGCTGCATATTTGGTCTTTTCCCGACCAGATACCGAGCCCGCGAGTGAGCCCAACCCCTGGACGAAGTCGACAGACGAAGCGGGTGGCACCTATACATTTCCTGATGGCCGTGAGATTACGGTTCCACCGAATGCCGTCAATGGCAAAGCGGCTCTCGTAGTAAGTCAGGCGACGCCGGTTGCCGCCAATGAGTCTGCTCCTTTTGCTGGTGTTCGCAGTGGTGCGGTGACGTTTGATGTTAGTTTGGTGCAGGACGGCGAAGAAATTCAGCCGCTTGAACCGCTGGCTATTACCATTCCGCTTGAGGGCGACCTCTTGCCCGAAGGTGCTGACCCAAACCTGGCGCTGCTGTATACCGAATTGGCCGAGGGTCAGTACTGGTATATGCCGTCTACGGTGGAAGGCGGTGTGCTGACTGGTGAACTGTATCACCTCTCACCCAAGTACGTTGCCTACCTCAACAAAACGGAGTTCTCGAAAAGATATCCGCTCAGCGAGGGGCACGTCGACCAAGAAAATTGCGACTCGAAGGTTGAAACGGCTGGCGTTGAAGTCGAATTTGGCCCGGCCACGACCGGCTGGTCCAACGACGACGAAGGCTCGCCATTGGGCGCTTGTCTTTCGGTGGACGAAGACGGCAACCTGAACGTAGGTATGGCCAATTGGCTGTACTATATTGTTTTGGTTGATGCGAGTGACGGTGTTGAGCTCGCTGTTTCGAGCGGCGGAGCCGACGAAGAGCTGGTGAAGTATTTCGCCGATCTTATCTACCCCGGCGAACTCGACGCTTTTATTGGAGTCGACGGCGTGCTTGAGGCAACGATTCCGCTCGACAGTCTGCCAGCGCGCATTGATGTGGAAGCCAATGGTGTGACGTTCTTGTCGCAGGTGGGATTGTTCGCTCTTGAAGCCGTTCTCGACATCTTTACGGGTGGGGTGGGCTCTCAGGTACTGCGAACTGTCCTCGAGGCGGTAAACGTTGTATCGTGCATTCAGGACGCGTTCGATATTGCTCTCGAGCCGGAAAATCTCAACTTTTTTAAGATCGTTGAGCTTCTGGTGAGCGAATGTGCTGGGCTCATTGCCGAGGCAGTTGGCTTTGATACAGGCTGGGGCTTGTTTGGACGCTGGCTGGGTGCGCTGCGAATCGTGGTCGATGTCATCCAGTTGGTGCTGACTGGCCTGGAAGGCCTGCAGGCGCAGTCGCTGGATGGTATAACTATCGAGGTTGTGAGTCTGGCGCCTGATTGCATTAGCGACTGGGAGGCGAACGAACTTTTCCTGCGGGCGTTGGCTGAACGAGGTGATACGTCGGTTGATCTCGATAATCTCGATGAGGAGATCGAGGATCAACTCGAGAATTACCCTCTCGAGATCATCTGCACAGACGACTGGGCGACTGCTCGGTTGATTGGCGGAGGTGACGGTATCCACTTGTACAGGTGGGACGGCTCGAACTGGGAGATTCTTGGCTGGGGTAGTTACTGGTCCGGTGATCACCCTGATTTGTGTGCCGATCCGGCTATGCCTCAGGCGGTGTTCGACCGGCTGTACTGCTAGTTTAACGGAATACGAGGGGTATCTCTCACCTTGGGCAAGAAAGAAATTTCTTGCCCATTTTTAATTAATATGATATAAGTACATAGACCTATCCTACGATTCACTAAGGGGTGAATTATGAAACGCAAGTGGCTTATTCCTCTTGCTGTAGTAGTGGTGGTTGCTGGGCTTGTCGCGGGATATTTTATCTTCGTGAAGTCCGACAACCTGCCGGTGTCTAGTTCGAGCGATTCGTCGCACGAAGTGAACGCAGATGGTGGTACCTTTACATTCCACGACGGTATCGAAATCGACGTGCCGGAAGGCGCGGTTGAGGACGGTGCGACGCTGAGTGTCGGCACGCTCTCGCATGTTGCTGCGGATGGCCACGCGCCGTTTGCTGGTATGCGAACCGGTGCGGTAGCGTTCGATGTCAGTCTTTCAAAAGACGGCAACGACAACATTCAGCCTGCTTTGCCACTGGATATCAAGCTTCCGCTTGAGGGCAACCTTCTGCCGGAAGGCGCGAATCCGGAATCCGCTCTGCTGTATTCTGCCAACGAATCTGGCGATGGCTTCGCCGCCTCTCGACGAACAGGGTACGCCGGAAAAGATTGAAGAAGGCGCGCTGTACGGCCGAATGTATCACCTTTCGCCCAAGTATGTTTCGTATCTCGACGAGGTCAAGTTCCTTGAAGAGTTCGGAATGGTGAGCGGCGGCATCGAGCAGCCGGAAGACTGCCTGGAAAAGGTGGAGACCTCGGCTGGCGAGGTGGAGTTCGGTCCAAATAGCGAAGGTTGGTCTAACACCGACCCTGCTTCACCTATCAATGCTTGCCTAGCGGCAGACGGCGATGGTACGCATGTGGGAATTGTGAACCGAGTGAATTATATTCTCTCGGTGGCTTCCACGACCGACAGCCAGCACCTCGAAACCTCGTACAACGATTTCGAAGAAGAGATGGTGAAAACCTTCGCTTCAACAATTTTTCCCAACGCGAGGATCGACACGTTCTTTGGTCGCGAAGGTCGCATGGATGCGACGTTTGCACCGGAGGATTTGCCGGCCACGATTCAGATGAAAGCCGACCCGAACACGTATCTTTCGGAAGTTGGGTGGTTTGCGCTGAAGTTTCTGGCTAACGTCTTTACGGGCGGCATGGCTAGCGAAGCCGTGCAGGCGCTGCTTACGGTCCCCGATGTCATCTCGTGCTTGCAGACGACCTTCGATATTGGTGAGGGTGACGTAGAAGGCTTTAGTCTTCTCGATGCCATCAACTATGTGTCGAGCACCTGTGTGCAGGTAATTGCCGAAGCTGTTGGCTATCAGCCGAGCTTTTGGGATTACCTTGGTCGCCTGTTTGGCGTTGTGGCCGAAGGCGTTGCTGGAGGCTTGCAGACGATCATGACGGCTGCTGAGGGTATTCGGATGCAGTTTATCGGAATGTTGACTGTAGAGGTAAGCCCTGTGATGCCTGAATGTCCTACGGACGCAGATTTCGAGAAAGCTGCGGCTGATATTATCATGGGACCAGCCTATGAAGGACATGAAGGTTACTGGGATTCAAGAGAGATTATTGGATCCAGTGTGGTTGATGATGATCGGAATCGCTGTGAGCGATATTGGGCCGGATCTCTGGTTGATGTAGACTTCCAGGATCCTGGCGATATTCAGCGTTCCATTAGTGTTATGACCCTCTTGTATTGGCAGGATGGTGAGTGGGGACGCGCCGTCCATCCAGACTACTGCGCGGATGATATGCCCGGGTGGGTTCTTGGGTATATGTCTTGCCTGTAGGCTTAGCCTCTATATCGACTGCATTAGTTGATATAGAGGCTTATTTTTCTACAGTTTCATCATCTTGAATTTATATCCGTCAAAATACCAAAAGGCACACCTGGGAACTTTTGCGCGCTCAGTACAATCTCTGGCCCGGCGACAATTTGCCATTTACTATCCACTTTTTTCAAAACCACTCGGTATCTATCGCCCTGCTGTCCGCCAGGCAGCGAGTTTTGCTGCAGTATAGTGGCGTACCACTCCCCTTTTTGATACAGTGTGCCGTTTTCGATCGTGAAATTATTTATTGTATTTGGAAACGTTTGCTTAAGTAGCTGATTAACGGCAGTTATTTCTTCGCTAACTAAAGCCGCTAGCCTAGTTGAAGAATAGTCTGGGTCAACAGTAATTGTCATATCTTCACCGCTAACAGTAAATGGAATCGCCCTAGCTGCGTAATCGTTATGGGTGGGTATAAGGCTATAGTTGCCGTCTTGTAGTTGCATGGTTCCGTCTTGGGTGAGCCGGGCAATTTCTTGGTCGCTGTCTTGGTTATATACAATAACTGTTACATTTTCGGGCACTATGGCAAATGTAACAGTGCGAAATGATAACACATAGAGCAATATACCAACGCCGGTTGCTATGGCAACAAGAACAGATGATAAAATGATGATCGCTTTTCTACTCATGACTAAATGGATTTTCGTAGTTATTAAAGTTGATTTCGTAATCGGTCGGATCGAAGCCAAGTTCGCGGATTTTATTGAGGGCTGCTTCGCGAGAGCCGGTGATAGCCGTGATGGTGAGTATAATGCCATTGGGGATGTCTGGGTTTGCTTTGTAGCCGATTGTATAAATGAAATTTCTGAACGGTAAATGATCGACAATCGGATTCTTTGCGCTGAATTCTTTACCTTCTTCGATCGCACGAGCTCCTGCGCGACCTTCTGCTGCGAGATATCCATCTAAGTTATCTTGTTGCCATTGTCGCGCCTCTTCTGATACTGGATTTAAGGCAATATCTATATCCATGCTATTAGGTTGGCCAATAGTGATCGTCTCTTGGTAACTTTCGAAACCTTCTCGCTCTGCCTTTACTTCGTATTCTCCTGGTTTAATATAAGAAAGTCCCGGTCGATATTCTTCACCATTGAGTGTTAATCTAGCATCTCCAGGTACGAGGTATATCTGCACAGGCTCCTTTCCTGCTCGAGAAATGAGTGTAAAAGCATAAAATCCTATTAAACCAATAAATATCAAAATGATAATTGTTGTTGCTATTTTGTGAGCTCGAATAAAATCACTCAACATAATTACTATTGCTTCTTTCTATACCATGTTAAATCACTTGCAGTAGGGTTTTCGGATCCCGCCATCGGGGCGCGCCAAAGATCTCCGATTGATGCAGATGCTATACCTTTTGTGGCCGGTTCTGGGCCAAAGTCGGGAATGTCCCCTACAAATGCAAAGGTGTGATTCGGTCGAAATGCAACATCTCCCGCTTGTAGTTTGGCAGTATCGATTGCTTCGCCTTCTTTAAATACTTCCTCCCAATTAGCTTTTGCCCATGCTTCTTGGACGCCCGTTGGGCCTGCGCCGTCTGAATTTATACCACCATGATTGTAATTTGGGTCCCAGCCGCTGTTGGTAATGAGTAGGGTCACAAAGGCGCCACAGTCAATGCCGCAGTTTCCATCTATACAACCACCGGTATATCGTCCAGGCTCTTGAGTTGCCTCTTTGTAGGCTGGTCTAGGGGTCCTTGCTTGCTGCGGGTTAGTTCGAGGGTCGATATAGTTTGGCCATGCATAAGCTAGCGTAAGTTCTTGTAAGCTTCCGGCAGCTACACAGCCTGTTGTACCACTTCCTGCTGCAGAAAGATTGTCCTTAAATTCTTCAAAAATAGCCTCGGCAGCATCTAGTCGTTCTGTGATCTGACTTGGCGAATCACTTGATCGCTCGAAAGCCCAGTGCCAATATATAGCTGCTTTTCGAGTGGTAGATTGTTCTTTTAGCCGCTCCCATTCATTGTCGCTACTTCCGTCGAACCCTTCCCCTGATCTATGGTCTCGACTCATGCTTTCTTGCATTAAATAGTCAAGTTGAAAGAGGAGCATTTCGTCGAAATCGGCAGCCGGGAATTCTTCATTCGGCTCACCTATAGTATCGTATTTAAATGCCGTGTATTTCTCTAAGTGGGGTTTCTCTTTTCTAAGTGTTCCAAGAACGCCTCCATCCGGTGATGTATAGCGTCTTCCGCCGGTCCATTGTACGAGACCCCAGCCTTTTTGAAGATCTGGATCCCAAAGATTATACTCTTCTACGCCTTCATAGTTACTTGGGATAAAGCCTGACTCTTCCTGTATATTCCCCATAATACCGGCTGCTTGTTCTGGTGATAATCCATTAGCAATGAAGAAATTCCAAATCTTCTCTTTTGTACTTCCACCCACAAGTCCGCCGCCAGCACAAACTGCTTGATACGTTGGATCATAAAAGAATATGTCATTGCTTGAAAAGAACCCTTGGTCAAACGTTGGTTCTGTTTGGGCAAACACCTTAGTGGTATCGCCTACAACGCCAAAGGTAATAGTAGCTGCTAAAAATAATGCCACTGAAATTCTTTTTATTCTTTTCCATTTACCACGCATATGCTGCTCCTGAATCTGCTAAGGTTGCATTTGTGTAAGGGTCTTCGTAAAAGGCGGTATTGGCGCCATATTGATACCCGGTCTCTCTGGTTTGCTGTAGTACGAAATACATAAGGTAAACGCCAAAGTTATCTAATCGCTTTAGTTCCTCGTCGCTTTTATCTTTGCGTACACAGATAAGGCCAATGGCAGCGTCGCTATTAGTACTATCGGCGTCGCTTGCTTCACCAAGGCCGTCTTGACGTTCCGGACAATTTGTTACCCACTCCTTGTACGTATCACTTTTTGGCGTACCATCCTCTTCAATATGGCCATTGTCAATCATGTAAACGGCAACATCGTCTGGTTCCATGGCAAGTTGTTCAGGTGTTAAGGCATATCGCACATTACAGAAGACATCAGCGTCGATACCCAAATCTTCATAACCTTGGTCATTACACTGCTGGAATCTTTCTGGGTTAAATGTTTGCTGCGCACTGGCTGAAGGAATGATGTTTGACACTGCAATACCAAGGAGTGATGGAATATTTTGCAAAGCACCGGAAACGCTGGCGGTTGATTTTACGAGTGCCGGATTAATTTTTCGAACAAAAGAACCAAGGAATGAATACTGATTGTAAACATCAAATGGTGTTTTTTGTGCTTCGTACGTTTCTGCGGCAATGCGGTCTTGGTTGGTTTGTTCGGTGGCAACCATGTATTCTTCTAGTTCTTCGCTGCTGGCTGGTGTCATGCCGTGGCCGCCGGCGAGAGCTCCGAATAACGCACCAGCACCAGCAAAACTGGCGTTACCGGTATCAACTCCTTGAGTATCGCTACTTACTACTTTGCCGGCTATAATATCGGCCAGCATAGCTTCAAGGAACGGCATTGCAAAACCAATTGCCACAGACGCACCAATTGAAACCATCGTGGAGACTCCAAAGCTTCCAATGGCTGATACAACACCTGCCACCAAACCAATACCTCGCGCCCACCAGCTTTGTACAACTTTACATGAGTCTCGTATATTTTCTCTGCCATTGAATCTCTCTGCAATAGCATCGAGTACCTTTGAAAGTGTGCCGGTGAGTCCACCGCCAATCAAAAACTGCATGTCTTGCGACGTTAGAAGAGGTGCTTCGTTATAAGCAGCAACATGGTATCCGGCTGAGTCAAATGCATTAGCACCGTAGTAAGGGTTTTCGTGCGGGACTGCCTCGGCGTCTTCGGCGCTATCACCTTCCCATATGCTTGATTCGTCTACCACTTCTTCACGCGTGTCTACAGCGGTTAACCGGTCACCAACGTATTCAACTTCTTCGGGTGTGGCAACGCCAGCTTTAATTCTATCGGCAACGTTGGCAAAAACAACGAAATATTGAACAAGTTGCAGAGCACGAGCGACCTTTGCGGCAGCAGCGATAGCACGTCCGGTGTTATACACCGTACAGGCTGTATCTGCTGCACCTAATACAGATGCACCACGAAGTCCCGAACCCAGCAGGCTGCCAAAAGCGTTTTTACCTGCCTCGCTAGCGGCGTTCTCTAGTCTGTCGAAGAGAGCTAAGTTGTCGCCGACAATACTGTCGAATTGGCCTTGGTCGATGATACTACCGGCTGGGATGTTTTCTGTACCTTCGGGGTATACCGACACGCCCTGATCGTTCACAACATAGTGTCGCCCTTCCGCGTCGGTACGGTAGCCATTGGCGTCAATGCCGGCAGTTTCGCCCGCTGTTGCTGCATCAATAGATTGATCACGTTCTTCATCGGTGTTGCCTTCAACCTTTTGTGTACGGTCGGTTTTAAACCCGGCAAGCACACGCCTAGAAACTTCGCTATATAACCCCGCAAACTTTGGGTTAAATGCTTTTCGCATTATACTGAGCGCGCTCGGATTATTGCGTAGATAATTTCGAAGTTCATTTGGATTAGTTATTTCTGTGCCGTCCGGAAAAATGAGTTTCGTTGGCTTGGTCCGCTCAAAGTTATGGTTTGGTTCACTTGGTTCAATTTCAATGCCGGCGTCACGGAATCGCTGGACTTCTCGTTTCGACATTGTGCTGAACTTGCAGCGAATACTCAGTACATTGTTACAAACACCGGATTGGATAGAGCCTAATTTAGCGCGCATGAGCGTGCCGTCGAGGGTATCCATGGCGCGCACTTGGTCGTTTAGGTCGCCCATTAAGACTTCTTTAAACTGTACAATAGCAACGCCGGGTGAAAACAGCATGAAGCTGGCGAATCCGCCTCCAAAAAAAAGCCCGATAATGAGAGCGAGTGGACCTTTTTTCTTGAAATTGATCCTGTTTACTCGTTTACCTCCGCCAGTAACACGACTAACAAAACTAGGTTCTGCTTCTTGTGACCGTACGGTGTCGGTATTAGCGGTTACATCTGGCTGCTTAGTATCTTTCGGTCCGCCGGCTGTTCGGGAAATGTTAGCATTTTCTTGTGTTGGATCGGCTGATTCTCCGAAATTGTTCTCTATTTCTGCGAGTTTTTGTGGATCATAACCAAGTTGTCGCTCAGCATGACGAGTGCCGGGATTGAGTTGGTCTTCATCTTGTCGGTTTGGTGCTTGAAGTGTCGGCATAGTTTTTATACGTTAAAATTGCGTCCATCATTACCAGTATATCCGGCAGTGTTTTCTTCGATACTTTGCATGCCAGGTGCTGTCGAGGTTTGAGCTTGGGCTTGCGGCTGGTTGCTAGCGCCCGGGTTGGTGGTAATTAATTCCTGTTCGGTTTGGCTGGCAATAATTTGTATATGCACATGGTTTTGTCCGGCAAAGAACAGCCCTTGCCCTACCGGGAAGTTAGCCAGGCGTTTGCGTTCTTCTTCGGTGAGCTTAAACACATCACTCAGCACGTCAACGGCACTAGTAGATTGCTTCAAAAGTAGCTGCATAGAAGAGTTGGCTACAATAGCACGGCCCATCTTGCTTCCCATAAAGTCTTCAACGTCTTGAGTGATGGTCGTAAGTCCAAGGTAATATTTACGGGCACGCTTGGCTAAGGAGAACAAAAAGTTCGCCGAATCGTCATATTTCATCAACTGCCAGGCCTCGTCCACAATCAGCATACGTTTGCGCTGGTCGCTACGGGTAATGTTCCATACGTGGCTCAGCACAATATACATGGCAACAGGGCGAAGTTCGTCTTCGAGGTCGCGAATGTTAAACACAACCATGTGGTTATTAATATCAATATTCGACTGTTGGCTAAAGATGCCGGCAAATGTACCGGTGGTGTATTTGCGCAAGCGCTGCGCGAGCGCAGGGCCGGTGCCGCCCATATGCAGCAAGGTGTCGTATAGATCGGCAATGGTTGGCGGTAATGAGTTGTGTGTGAGTGGGTCGCTGGTGATACCGGCGCGAGCGTACGTGTCAATGAGTGCCTGATCGAGATCGGCTTCTTCGGCTGGTGTAAGACCAGACATGGTTTGGCCGCTGGCGGTTACCTGCGTGCCGCCGAGCATCAAACGGAACAAACCATGCAGGGTGACGAGGTTAGCTCGCAGGGCGTCGTCGGCTTCGTCGCTGTCGATCACGCGTGGCAAATCAAACGGGTTAATTCGCGTATCAGAATTCAGGCTCAGGCGAATGTAACTTCCCCCTACTGCGTCGGAAAGCTTTTGGTATTCGTTTTCTGGGTCGATAATCAGCACATCCGAGCCAATCATCATGCTGCGTAGTGCCTCAAGCTTGACGGTAAACGACTTACCTGCACCAGATTTAGCAAATACCACCATATTGGCGTTTTCTAAGCTAAATCGGTCAAAAATCACCAGGCCGTTGTTGTGCATGTTAATGCCATAAAGCACGCCTTTTTCTTGGGTGAGGTCGGCACTGGTAAATGGAAAGCTGGTACTAATAGCACCGGTGTTCATGTTACGGCGAATTTGCAGTTGGTCGCTCATTTGTGGCACGGTGCTGTTGAGGCCTTGCTCTTGCTGGCTGCTGGCGACTTTGCTAAAAATAAGCTGCTGGCCAAAGATCGTTTCGATCTTGTGCTGCACAAAGTTTAGCTCGTCCATACTGTCGGCATACAGGGTAACGTAGAGGCCGTAGCGGAAGAATCGTTCCGAGCCTACCTGCAACTGATCTCGCAGCTCTTCGGCGTCTTGCAAAGCGGCTTCGAGTCCTGGGTCACGGGTGCGACCTTTTTCGCTGTTGATCGCCATGCTGGCTTCGAGCTGGGTTACTTTTTTTCGCAGGTTATTAAGCACAACTTGGCTTTCTACCGGATAGACAAACATGCTAAGGTCAAGCACTTCGTCGATATTAATGAGCGAGCTTAGCCAGCCGGTGTAGATTTGGCGAGGGTAGCCATATACATAGAGCGTGCGGCCATATTTAGTGCCGAGGCGAAAATGGCCGCCGTGAATTTCGAGACTGCTTGGCGCAATCAAATCACGCAGGGTGGTCATCCCCTTCAGGAAAGCTTGCTCAACTTCTGCTTGTTCACGGGCGCGCTGCTGGGCGGCAATATCTACAGGGTCTAGCTTTTTCTTGGCCATTACATTTCTCCTTCCTGCATGTGCGGTCGCGGTGCTTCACCTTCGCCCTTCTTTACAAAGGTGCTGGTTACTGCCTCAAAATCGCCTAGCGGTTCACGCAGTGCCGTATCGGGGTTGTAAACGTTGTAGTATAGCTCACCCAATTCTTTGGTGTTCAACTGAACGCTGCGTACGCCAATCTGAAACAAGCCGCTCATTACCGAATCAACGCGATTTTTGATCTCGTCTTTGGCTTTTTCGTACGACGCTTGGTCAATCTTTGTTGCCGTTGCTTGAGGTTTGGAGAATAGTTTGGTAAAAAAGCTCTGGCTTTGCTTGATTGCGCTGTTAAGATCCCCTGCCGGGAAGAAGGGTACGACGACGAAAAAGCTCTTGTCCATGATGTTGGCTTCCTGAGAAAGCGCGTCAATAAAGTTGATGTAATCGTCCATCAAAACATTCAGCAGCATATTGTCCTGTGAGCGGCGAATATTTGCTAGGCGGTCGATATAAGGGCCAATATCAACCCGCTGCGATCGAACAAAAATCTGCACCGGAAAATACAGCGCGTTCAAAAAGTTTTGATAGCTAAACTCCACGCCTTCTCTTTCGCGGGAGCTCATAAGATCGAAGTTGATTGACTTACAGGCAATCACCGCACGAAAACTACCGTCGTTCATAATCACCATGTTGTCGCGAATTTCCGAAATAAGAAGGCTGTTTTGGGTGGTATTTGGATTAGCAGCTTTAGCGCCCGGCTGTTTGGGTGGTGTACCTGGCTGAGTTGGAGGTTGCGGAAAAGGCTGAGCTTGTGGCTGCGCTTGGGTACCAGCAAGCGGCACCGCTGGTGCGGGCTGCTGACCTCCTGGCATAACAGGAGGCGTTGGTGTTGCCGGTGGTTGCTGATTATTTGGCGGCACGCTCTCTCTATCCCACTCTTTCTCCCCGTTTTGGTATCGTTAGCGCAGCGATATGACCACTTCGTCTTCGGGCAAGGTTTCTTCTTTTTGCCGAATACGTTGAGCCTCATGCGCAATCGTCTCGATAGACAGGTCGGGGTTGTTTGCTAAGTTTATTATATCAGGCGAAACAGGTTTTTCGCTAGTAGATACGGGTGGATTTTGTGGTTCGGGGGCGAGAGCTGCCGACTGTTGAGGCGCTGGCTGGCGTTGTTCGCTGAGCGGTTGAATAACAGATTGATGAATAGAGCTCGGATATGGATTAAATGTCACGTTTGGCTCTTCTTCTGGTGTGGCCGGTTGTTGGCTTGGTGGAGTAATGGTTGCATACGGATTTGGAATTGCTGGCGCTGCTGACTGAGGCGTTGGCGTTTGGTGCATTCGTTCCATCATTTCTTGGCGTCGGCGGCTGTCTGCTTGGCTCAAGCGCGTATCAAACGAACGCGCCACACCACCGGTATCATCAAGCACATCTTGAGCCTGCTGTGCTTCAAAATACGCATCGCCCCGCAGCGCATTGGTTGTTGGCGCTTCAACGCCTCGCACAGCCCAGCCGCCGGTATCAACAATGTTTGCCAGGTACGAAAGCCGCTGCTGAGCTTCGGCTTCGGAAAGGTTTTTCGATCGCTGCACCTCAACCTCTTTTGGTGCGGTAATTTCTACCAATGATTGAATGCCATCGGGTTGCCATAGCCGTTTGCGCGGCTTTAAGTAGTACGAAACGACGGCAGCTAAATACACTTCCATCGGCTGGTCTTTGCGTAGTGGCAAAGCTAGCGCGCCAAAAAATAGTACAACTGGCAAAGGAATAATGGCTAGTGGCAAAAAAAGCTGGCTCAGTCCCCACCCTAATGCAATGCCAACAACCGCAATAATCAAGTAGATAAATTGCCGAAAGCTAAAAGGCCCAATCAGCTTGTCTTCTGCTTCAACGTCTTGGGGTACTTTGTACGTGGCCATATGCTTTTAGTATACTACGTGGACGACGGATGATAAAATGGGAATATCTGGTATAAGCTAGAGGTACCTATAGGAGTAATAATGATTGGCGGTTTCTTTTTTGTCATCATTGCTTTGGGGCTCATTAGCCTTGCAATTACTGATACTCTAGCCCTATTTGGGCCCTGGCTAGGGTTGGTGGTTGCAGTTTGTGCTTTTCTGAGTCTCATTGTGGGGCTGTTTAAGAGGCTTAAGGTAGTTCAGATTGTTATCACATGGCTTGCTGTAGTGATGTTCTTGACCTGGGCAATCGTATACTTGCCGCTGCATCTGCTTTCGGTTCTTTGCCTGATCCTTGTTGCCATTGCTCTATATACATCAGGTGCTATGATGTGTTCGAGTAAGGCAGTGCGAGTATCGGCAAGGATTGTGGGCGCGCAGATGCTATGGTTGGCACCACTGACTATGACATTTTACGTCTACATTTTTGTCAATCCAAGTGAAATAGTTGCACCCCTTTTCGTTACGATATTGGGTGTTATTGCAGCAATATTTGCTGCTCAAGTTTAATGCCAGATAAACCTAGCTCAAGTTTATCTGGCAATTTTTCTATTATGGGTTAGAAGGAGGAAAACGACGGACATCTTCTTGAATGGCCTGTTCTTGGGCCTTCCCGATCTCCTTATCAGAGGGTGTAGGTCGCGTATCGCTACCCGGAATAGACTGAAGTAGCTTTTTTTGAATATCGTCTAGGTCTGCTGATATACGAGGGTCATTAAGCATTCGCCCAGCTTGGGCGCCACTCACAAGACCTTGCTCAATTGCTTTCTTAAGACTCTCGTGGTGTTGGCCGGCAAGATCTCTATCTGAGAGGTCACCAGGTTTACTACCCGCTTTCGAATCAGTTAATGATTGACCAGCACTGGCTGCCCATTTAACGATGTCCGCGCCCTTCTGTTTAGCAAATTGTCCATGACGATCTTGTACATTTCTTTTCAATTCTGAAGAGACATTTTCAAGACCGGCTCGAACATCTGGATTGGCTTCACTGCTTTCAACGACCCTTCTAAAAGAACTTACCCCACTCCCACCTGCTTGGAATAATAAGTTTTGTGCAGCCACTGCCTGTATTTTATCCCCTTTGCGAATTGCTTCCTCGAGTGCTTTAGCTGGATCATCAAAACGAACCTTAACCAGCGCTTCCATGTCAGAAACAGACTCAGCAAAAGCTTTCTTTTGAGCCGCTAAAGCAGCCGCTTGAACCGCGTTCACGTCTCCGGTAGGGCCGGCGATACGTTGCGCATAACCAATATCTCCAGCAGCACGATCGGCGACGTAATTTCGTTTGGCCTCTTCTACTGCTTTTTCGGCGCTAATTTCTTTTTGTGCAGCGTTCAAAGCTGAAGTTCGTCCTGAGCCAGCTAGCCATGCAGCCGTACGGCGTCTTCTCGAACCTTCAGGGCCGGTTTTTGATGCCAATTTCCCCATCCAACGGCCACCCGCAGCACGTTCTAGTCGTCGTGCCTCAGCAATATTCTGGCGTCGATCGCGGAATTGCTCAGCGCGTTTACGCGATCTATCAAAGAAGCCTTTTGTTGGATCATTAATAAAGCTACCCATTCTTCCAGCAAGCCTTGGAATAATAATTGTTAGAAGAAGCGGTATCGAGGCGATTCCAGCGCCAAATATCTGTGTTACTATGCGCAAAGACTCATTATCGATATTTTGTGCAGATGCAGTTACGATCTGAGAGGCTAAGGCGGATGCTCCAAATATAGCCGCAATAATTGGGAACATAAGCAAAAGTGTTTGGAACAAATTGCGCCATGATGAGAAGAGGTTTTGTGTGTTTGGTAGTAAGAATGCTACAAAGGCTAGCGGTGAAATGACAACAAGTAAGATAATAAGCGCTTGTCGAATTGCCAATATAATGAGTGTTGATAAAAGAGCGGCGATGACGGTGATGAGGATAGGTATGAGCGCCGAAAGTGTGACGTATAGGATAGCCGCGCCGACAGCAACAGCCGAAAGAACACCTATAGTGATATTTGACCAGCCGACTCCTTGTTGCAATCCACTAAAGTTGGGTGATTCAAATGAGGCACCAACGCCGTCAAACAAATCTTTTATGGAGCTTCCAAGTATGTTGGTGACGTCAACGGCGATAGCACAAATCCAGTACGAAACGTTCACTAATATAGCAGCAACAATAAGCCGCGGTAGCATTCTTTTTATGCCGTAATTACTAATGCCAAAACTGGTAATCTGCGAGAAAATAATTATCATAAATGCAATCACGAAGGCTACGTTGGCGATATTGCGCATAATAGACCACGCTTGGTAAATCGGCTCGCTGGTGCCCGTTGTAAGAAGCGGCTGCACTTCTAAGAAACTAGCAACAATTCCATAGGCCCCATCAGCTAGGCTCGCAGTAAAGTTTAATATTGGACAAATAATCCACCCAATACCATCAACGGCACAGGTGGTGGCATTTTCATCCTCTTCGCCTTCTCCGTCAAGATCGATATTAGTCCCGTTCTCGACCATATCATTGCGGCAAGAGAATGAGTTGCTTCTCTCGTCGACACAACCTACCCAAGTCGTCAAACATTCGGGTTGCGACGAACCCGATTCTATACATGCCTGCATTGCTTCACAACGCCAGCGTTCTTGGTCGAAGTTTTCACCGAGGTCGGGCCGGTTTACATACGTCGAACAGTCGAGTTCCATAAAGTCGATGTCACTACCAGGCAGTGGAGGTCCATTCTCAGGGTTGGCAATATCAAATGCAATATCGAACTCATATGCTTCGGGATCTAGGCTAGAAAAGCCCTCTTCGCCACAACCAGAGGTTGTAAGACTGCCGTTTCGATTACTTTGAGATGGTGTGATCGTAATAACAAACGGTTCGCGATTGACACAGGTGTTCTCTACAGATACAGCAAAACCGTCATTGCGGTTAAAGGTTACCTTACCATCAGCGTACAGGTTCTCGAATGATCCTCCGCTGCCTTCGATTGTGTTTTCATTTACCCATCTATAGGTCTCACCGGCTGCATGCACAGATGCAGTATTGAACACCAGCGACATCCCTATTGCCGCAGCAATGAACCCTATAAAGATGAACAATTTAGCTTTCATAGTACTTACGCTAAATTATGGCGCAATTAACCAAAAAAAGAAAGGCTCATTTGGTGAGCCTTTCTAATAGTGAGTATGTTATTGAGGCAGGTTGCCGCAAACAACATTGCCATCTGTATCAAAAACGATAACACGGGTAGCTTTCCAAACAGCAGTGCCGTCTTCTTGCTGCATGTTCTCGAATCCTAGTTGCCATACAACAGGCTCGGTACTGTTGACACAGTCAATTTCACGAAATCCCGTTAAATCGAACGTTGCAGTGTTACCCTCTCCTTGATTGGTGACGACTTCAATTTGAATCGTACCAAAAGCAACAAACCCATCCACTAATTCTGTGCCACCAATTTCATCTGTACCACTAACCGCACGCAGTTCAATCTCGTAGGGCGTTTCGCCGTTCTCAATAGTCCTCTGCTTCTCCCAGTCTGCAACGACTGATAGGTGGATAAGTTCATCGATAAACTCTTGAGGATATGGGTCGCCATATGCAGATTCTGCGGTCATAACTTCGCGGAAAGCCTCGCCGATTAATTGGGCGCGAACAGCGTCGGTACCTATGTAGAGATCTCCATTTTGGTTAGTGTATTCAAAGTCTGCATATTGTTCACGCTGCTCGTCTGTAAATTCATAGTTTACCAGGTTGTTTGCAAGACTCATCCATTGGTCGACTGCTGCGTCTATCTCGGCCTGAAGTGCTATATCTCGCTCTTCCGACATAAAGGTGCCAGGGTATTCATTGGCTGGTGTTGCTTGTATAGTAAAAGCTTCTTCAAATGCTTTAATTCCGTCGTACTGTTCGCCATTAACAACGAATGGGAAGTTATCCAGAGTGAGTACTTCAGGGGTTTCTGAGACTATCTCAGTTGGATCTTCCCCCGTAGGATCGTGATCGATCACATCCTCGGTTGATGTTCCCGGTGCGGGTTCAGCTTCGGCGTTAAATTTACTGACGCCATAGCCACCTGCTATCAGTACAGCACCGGCTGCCAAGACCCCTATTCCCGCTTTAAGACCTCGGCGGTCGTGATTGGAGTAATAGTTTTTATTTTCATAGTATCTCTGTGTCGTCTGTTGTTCGGCCGAATCAGGACTTTTCTTTAGCGTTTCTTTCATATAACACAGCTCCTCGCGCACTTATGTGGGCACTTAAAACCTTAACGGTGAGGTTATTATACTGCCAATATATAAAAAGCGCAAGGGGTTGAAGAAAAGATTATTACGCTACATATAGCGTGTGTATAGCATATATTATTTAACTAACAGAGGTAAGCAAATATACGCATATTGTGGTATAAGGCTTTAAAATAATAAATAATGTTAAAAAGTATTACGAAACCTTGAGTATACTATCATGGAACGATGGTGAGGGCAAGTATTTAAAAAAGTCCTTCGCGACGACAAAGCGAAGGACTTTGGTGACGTTATCTGCCCATCTGCTGTAGAGTCTCAATAACGTCCTGCATGGTGATGTGAGCTCGACTGTTGAAGTCTCCAGGAGTAAGCTCCATAATATAGTATGCTTTCTCGACGCGTTCTCCACCTTTGCGTGCGGAACCATACTCGCAACTCTCTTCCGTGTAAGTGTATAGTTTGCCGTTAGTTGCGAGAACTACCAGAGTCTCTCCCCACTCCTGTTCGTAATCTGACCAAAGGCCAGGAGTAAAGTATTTTGTGTCGTTCAGCCAATCTTGTAGCTTGCGTACCTTCCAGCCTTTTATACTTCTACCTTTTGTGTCTGTAAAGGTTTCAAACTTCACTTTCTGTTTCCACATGCGTCCTTTTGCCCATTTGGCACATTGCTGTAGATATTCAAAGGGTGACATGTTGCCACTTCTCCTCTACTGTCGGAATACAGACATCTATAACTATAGCTTAAAGTTAATGTTCTGTCAATTAGGTATACTTTACTAAGTTGGCGATATAAAAAATCGATGTTACTATATTGCTTGAATCGAGCAATCGATGGAGCAAGAGACTGTAAATTTAACGGTGTTTACAGTCTCTTGCTCCTTAATTCAGTCATATTCAACCGTCCACCCTATCAATGATGGTGGGAAACGAAAGGTTCTTTTATGAACCATCGCGAAGCACAGGAAATGGGCGAGAAGCTTCTCGAAGGTGAGCCGGCTGAGCACAGCAGCTTGTTGAGTATTGTGTGCTTCTATGTCCGCGATCGCTTGACTTCGAGTACCTTCGTCTTCCGGTGTGAAGAAAGACATCTCACTATCCTTCCGATTGGCGATCTGAATAGGATGATTCAGAATCTGGAGGGATTATAGAGCAGTATAGGGCGCTAAGTCGATGGTCTGAAATCTATGGGCGCGGACCTCTATTTGGCCATTGGCTTGGAGGTCGAGAGTTATTTTGGCGACTAGAACTGAATGATTTTGGCGGTGGAGGTGGTAGTGGAGACTCTGGATTAGGACGGCCACGGAGTTTTTCCTCAATCTCTAGCAGCTCTGATCTAATGTCGGTGATAGATGGTGCAATATTAGCGTTAGTGAGGGCTTCGTAGACATTGGCGTGTGCCTTCTCCAGAGTCGTTCGAGCATCTTTGAGTTCTTTACTGTCTTGAGGCAGATTGTTGACATCCTCTATAATCTTGCCCATCTCTGCCTTCACGACCTTGATCCAGCCCTGTTTGAGGTCTTTAATATTAGCGGCACTTGTATCACCAAGTGAAGCGGCACGGGCGATATTCATGCGGACTGTGGCCTTTTCTTCGGTTTCACCATCTTTGATATTTATGGCCAAGTCAGGGTTCTCCTGCAAGTGAAAACCACCTTTTGATTTCATAGTAGGAACGTTGCGAGCAATAACACGCGATAGCATTTTTTGATCCACGTGCTTATTGATACGTGATTCTTCAAGTGGTACAATCTGCCCATCTTGGGCCATAATTTCGTAAGCAGCTTCGACAGTAAGGTCGGTATAGCCTTGCGCTTCTTTCTCTCCTGCAAGGACTTGTTTTACAATATCGCTGGCAAAGTTCTTCTGACTCTGACCTTTACGAATAGCTTGGTGTTTAAGTAGTTCCATACCGGCGTTAACATTTTTTGTACCACCTTCTAGAATTTCGCCGTACGCGGCGGCCAAGACTTTTGTTTCGCCGTGTTCATCCATACCAGCAGCTGTTTTAAGAAGAGTTTTATCCAGAGGATTGTCAAGGGCGTGAGCGTAATTCTTTGTTTGTGCGCTTTGTGCAGACTGAGCTCGGCGTGCTTCAGCCCTGCTTTCAAACATAGCTTGTTGGATCGGATTAACTCGAGATTCCTGATACTTCTTTAAAGCATTGCCTGCTAACCCCTCCGGAGAAATGAGGCTCTTCCCATGTCCAGCTACAAATTCTTCCCAGTTCGCATCAATCCTCGCCTTGCTCAAATCAACATCCAGCTTGCTTGCGCGGGCCTTAATATCAAGGTTTTGCATTTCAGCACTGGTGGCTTTCGATGCGTGGTAGGCTGCGGCTGCGTGGTTTTCGCCAATTTCCTTCACGTCGGCCGCTTTCATGGCCAACTTGTGAATATCGTGTGCTTTCGAAGTATTTGCCCAGTTTGCCTCGGTCATGGCGTCATGAGATTTCTGCCAGCCCTCGCGGTTGCGACGACGGCTATCCATACCACGGGCACGGTTGGCTAGCCAGTTGTTGCCCTTTGCCAGCTGGCGCGACTTCATTTGGCCGGCGCGTTCTTCGGCAAATTTGCGGGTGCGGTCGATAACACCCTTGTTTGGATTATTAATAATACCGGCAATTCGGCCCAACAGCGAGCCGCTAAAGCGGATCAAGAATGGTGTGATCACCAGTGGTGCCACCTGCACGGCCAACCCCAAAATCACTAGGTTGATTTGGTCGGCATTTTGAATAATCAGCGACCCAGCCAGCTGTGCGCCACCAAAAATAACCGAAAATATTGGGAACAGCATAAGCATGGTCAGGCCAAGGCTACGCCATTTTTCAAAATACTTTTCGGTATTTGGTAACAGGAACGCCACAAACGCCAGTGGCGAAATCACTAGCAAAATCGTAATAATCGCTTGGCGGGCGGCCATAATTAGGAGCGCCACCAGCACCGCCATCAGTACACCCACAAGAATCGGCAGCAGCAAAAAGATCGAACTTCCTGCTCCGGCGACGAACGAAATTCCGGCAACGGTCAGAGCGGTGGCACCGGCACCGGCGGCCAATACGGCACCAGTAATACTCTGCCAGTTCAGCAGTTCCCAGTTGTTGCCTTCCTCGCCTACCAAGTTTTCGCGAACATTCATAAAGATATCTTGAATTGAATACCCGAGAATGTTTGACACGTCGATCGCAATCGCACATACCCAGTACGAAACGTTCACCAGTATGGCGGCAATCACCAGCCGCGGCAGCATTTTTTTAATATGATAATTCGACACACCAAAACTGGTAATCTGCGAGTAAATAATCACCAAAAAGCCAATCACGAAAAGGATATTGGCAAAGTTGCGCATAACCGACCATACCCGGTACAGGGCATTTTCGGTGGTAGTTTGAGCTGGTCGCACCTCAAGAAAGCCGCTAATAAGGGTATAGAGTGTGTCCATACCTTTGGCCAACCAGTTGGTCAGCGGACAAATAATCCAGCCAATTCCCTCTTGGTTACAAGAGGTCGTGTTTTCGCCTGGGTCGTTGTAGGGTTCAAGGTTGAGTGTTGTAGGTTCGCTATGATCTTCGTACGTCTCTGGTGGCGTATAGGTCATGTTAATATACACAGCTTGCGCGGCCGTGTTTGGGTCGGCGTTTGCTCCAAAGTAAAGAAGATGTAGCTTATATGGCCAGCCGGTCGAATCGTTAAAGCTAAAAACAATCGCACCTTCGGGCACACCACGTGGGTCGTCGGCTTCGCCATCTTTGTCGCGAGTGTAGGTATTCTCGTCGTAGACAAGCTGCTCACCTTCCCATACCGCGTCGGGTGTGGATTGTGCAGAAACAGGGGTAGCAGCAAAAGCAATGCTAAAAATAGTCGCCAGCAGACCAGCGACCAGCAGTAGTAGTTTCCGTATCGATAATTTACCGAACGGGCGTGCTATGCGCATCTCCCACATATCTGTTAAATCATACCACGTGATGGACGAAAAGTCAATGACGTGGAGTGATTTTACACACAATAAACACCTTTATGAAACTCTTGCACCTCCAGCGCATTTGTCGTATCGTATAACCAGGATGAAAATAAAACAAACACTCCTTACTATCGCTGCTATCACTATGATAGGAAGCTTCGTTTTTGCCGGCACGACTGTACTGGCTCAGGAACAATGTGCTGGAGTTGATACTTCTATCATTGCCTGTGACGACGCTGGCGACTCGACCCAAGAAACTGGTGTATGGTACCTGCTTATTATTGCGCTCAATATTTTAACGGCCGGTGTGGGCATCGCAGCTGTGGGTGGTTTGGTGTATGCGGCAGTGCTGTATGCTTCTGCCCGAGAAAGCGCCGACCAAGTGCAAAAAGCCAAAACGATCATCCGCGACGTGGTGATTGGCTTGGTGGCTTACGCGGGTATGTATTTGATTATTAACTTCCTTATTCCTGGAGGTATTTTTACATGAAACAAACCCTCCGCAACTGGATAATGGCGATTTTATTCGTCGCCACACTTGGTGGTGGTGTGACTGCTATTGCGACTCCACAAACGGCCTACGCTGAATGCGGCGACCGCCTGCTTACCCTGCCGGCATGGTTTCGCGGACTCACTACAGATAGCTGTGATATTAAAAGTCCAAGTGATCTAAGTACCTCAGATGATCCAGACGCTGGTTTGTCAATTTTTATCTGGACGATCGTCCTTAATATTATCGAAATGGTCATGCAAATCGTTGGCTACATTACCGTTGCCTTCCTTATCTTTGGCGGATTTAAATACATGACGTCTCAGGGCGAACCGAGTAATATTATGAAAGCCAAAGACACTATTCGTAACGCCTTGATTGGCTTATTGATTGCTATCTTTTCAGTGGCGGTGGTTAACTTTATTGCAGGAGCAATAACAACATGATGCAGCAGGTTTATATATGGCTGGCGCAACAAACCAGGATAACTCCCGAAGAAATCGGGATTCCACGGGTGACCGACGCTGATCAGGCGGCTTCAGACATTCTGAATCTTGTATATCTCGTGGCTGGAATCACCTGTGTGATTGTGATCGTAATCGCCGGATTTATGTTTACCACGGCCAGCGGCGACGCCGCGCTGATTAAAAAAGCCCGCGAAATGGTGATTGGTGCGGTCATTGGTTTAGTAGTGATTCTGTTGGCTTTTGTTATAACGGGCTTTGTGCTCGGAAGGTTTACGGCGGGATAATATGAAAAAACTAAAACTCCTCTTCGTCACTATTTTTACCGGGTTTAGCCTTGCTGCCTTGGCGGCCGTACCGGTGGGGGCCGTCGACGTCTTCGACGAGTGCGAAAACATCCCCGACTCTGCCGTTTGTCAATCAACCGGCGCTAACGGCGGCGAGGCCGACGATTTACCAAGTATGGCGCAGATCATCGTCAATACGCTGCTTGTGGTACTTGGTATGGTAGCTGTGGTAATGATCATTGTCGGTGGGTTTCGCTACACCCTTTCAAGAGGTGAAGCGAGTGAAGTAAAAACGGCCAAAGATATCATATTGTATGCTATTATCGGATTGATTGTTGCGATTACGGCATATGCGATTGTCAATTTTGTATTAGATTGGTTCTAAAGGAGAAACTATGAAAAAAATTATTACCGCATTATTATCACTCGTTGCCGTTACTGGCTTTGTAGCTGCCGTGCCTCAGGTGGCGTTGGCGCAGTCACCGGCTGAGCAAATTCAAGGTGGTGTTGACGATATTAATCCAGAGGATGAGGGTGCAACTCTAGAAGATAGCATTGCAACAATCGTGAATATTCTTCTCTTTTTGCTTGGTGCTGTTGCGGTTGTGATGATCGTGATTGGTGGTATTCGATTTGCTACCTCGAACGGCGACCAATCGGCTGTTACGAGTGCCAAAAACACCATCCTTTATTCTGTTATTGGGCTTATTATTGCGATTCTTGCCTACGCGATCGTCAATTTTGTCCTGACTCAGTTTACATAATAGGCTTAACAAAATCTCCGTCATTTGGTATAACATAAGAGAGTAACCCTAAGAAAGGTAATAACAAAATGAAACGCATGTTGAAAAAAACATTACAAAGTTTACTGATTGTGCCAGCTTTGGCTCTGAGCCTCAGTATGGTCGCACCTCTTGTGCAGCCGGCTGGTAACGTTCACGCCCAAGACGATTTGAGCTTGGGTAGCGGAGCAGATTCTGCTAAGGGCGAAGACCAAGCGCCTGACCTCTTTGGTTCAAACGGTATTTTCCAAACCATTACTAACGTTCTACTCTTTATCATCGGTGCAATCTCAGTGATTATGCTGATTATCGGTGGTATTCGCTACGTCGTATCTGGTGGTGACCAAGCAGCTGTAACCAGCGCCAAAAACACCATCCTTTACGCCATCGTCGGTATCGTTGTTGCGATTCTCGCCTACGCGTTGGTGAACTTTGTTATTACCAGCTTCACCGAATAGTAACCTCGTTTACTCTCTTAAATACTCTCCTCGTGCGGGAGAGTATTTATTTTGCACCGTTTCTCGGGAACCAAAATAACCTCTCTTTTTTTGTAGAGAGGTTATTCCATCATGTGCCCACCTAGTTTGTTAGTTGATCGTAATCTTCTTGGCTTGTTCTTGTTTAACTTTGCTAAAGCTGATTGTCAGGACACCGTCTTTTAATACGGCTTCAACTTCGTCCTCTTTTACAGGCACTGGTAGAGCCAATGTGCGGCTAAACTCACCCCAGTAACATTCCTGAATATGCCAGTTAGTCACCTCAGAATCGTCTCCGCTCGAAAGTGTACCACTGATGGTCAAGATACCATCGCTAATGCTGACATCAAGGTCTTCTTTGTTGACCCCTGCTGTACGAGCTTTTACAACGAGTTTTTCGTCGGTTTCGTACACGTCAACAGCCAATTCCCCCGGAAAATCCTCTTGCCAAGCTTGGTCTTCTTGGGCTGGTTGTTGAACTGGTGCTTGGGCTTGCTGGGCTTGAGCGGCGAGCTGTTCTTCGTTGTCGTCGTTCAGAAATGCTGCAGCAAGCTCGTCTTCGATCAAAAGATCATCATTTTGTTTACGGGCCATGACTTCCTCCACTTTTCTCTAGGCTCTATTGACAAATAGTCCCCTTAATTATAGCTAACATTTACAGTATAATCAATAACAGGAATACGCAAAACGTAAAAAACACAATGCTTGATACCCTACTTTCACCCATTGCACCTCACCTCTGTTGTGGATGCAGTAAAACCGGAACGCTTTTGTGTGATTATTGTAAATATGACATCTTTCAAAACACACTTGTTGACTGTATCTTATGTAGTAATAAACACATCAATAATACAATTTGCGGTGATTGCCGTATGGCTGCGCAACGTGGCTGGTGCGTGGCCGAACGAACCGATGCGCTGCGCCGACTTATCGATACATACAAGTTCGAAAACGCCCGTTCAGCCTATCAGAAACTTGCGGAGTTACTGCACGAGCATATTGAGCAACTTCCACCCACCACTGTTATTGTGCCCATTCCAACGGTTGCATCACATATTCGTCAGCGCGGGTACGACCACGCGGCGCTTTTAGCGAAAGCATTCGCAAAGCGCCGCCAGCTTGCCTATAAGCCGCTTGTTCGGCGCGTAACAACCACTTCGCAGCGTAATGCCACAAAGGCGCAGCGCCTTCAGCAAGCAAGCGTGGCGTTTAAAGTAGTTAAACCCCTTAGCGCCCTTACACCCTATCTGCTCGTAGATGATATCGTTACTACTGGCGCTACGCTTACCGCTGCAGCTAAGGCCTTACGGGCTGCTGGTGCTAAGGAGGTGTGGGTAGCGGCAGTAGCTCGCCAACCTCTCGACTAATCAAGGGTAATCTGGTATTATAGCAAGGCAGATTACGGAGAGATGCCCGAGTGGTTTAAGGGAACGGTCTTGAAAACCGTCGTGCCGGCAACGGTACCGTGGGTTCGAATCCCACTCTCTCCGCCAAGAAAAAAGAACGAGCATTTTGCTCGTTCTTTTTTCTTAGTGAAAGTCGATTTGATCTCACGGGGTTTTGGCTTTAGCCAAAACGACCGTGGGTTCGGCGAAGTGCCGTGAAATTCTGGAAAAGTTTACTTTTGCCAGAATGAGCAAACGAAGGAGCGAAGCGATATCCCACCTAGCTTACGTGTCTAAACGTTCGTCCCCGCCCCACCAGTAACAAAGCTCCCGATCACAAAATTCACCAGCGCATACGCCATAATTGCAATAATTAACCCAACAACAGCATACAAAATAGTATTCTTGGCGGTGGTAATGTTAGCCGAGTTGCCACCAGATACGACGTAGCGGAACCCACCTATAATCACCATAATTACCGAGATAGCACCAACCACAAAAAGTAGTACGTTCGTGACGGTTGTAAGAATTCCAGTAGAGCCAAACAGATCAGCTACTTGATCAGCCCCACGGGCTGCGTTGGCGCCGTCGGTAATAGACATATCGAATGCAAGAGCAGTTGAAGGTATGAAAGCAACCGCCAGAAGTATGACGACGAGACCGAGAAACAATGCTGAGGTGTGTCGTGTTTTCAAAGCTGTTCCTTTCATTACACCATATAAACCAATTATAGCAAAAACATGCATAAAATTCAAGTCGGGGCTAGGCTTGGCCTCTGTTTTATGGTACAATTGCATGAGCTGGAGGAGTACCCAAGTGGCTGAAGGGGCGGCTTTGCTAAAGCTGTAGGCTGGGGCAACCTGGCGCGGGAGTTCGAATCTCCCCTCCTCCGCCAAGAAAAATGACGAGTTGTATACTCGTCTTTTTTCTTGGCGAATAAAGATCCCCCCTGCTTTTAGGTAAGTTAAGCGGCATTGGGCTTGCTGGGATTTTTCTCAAACAGAAATGCACCCAAATCAAATAGTTCTTGGTTAAGGTCTTTAAGCCACATTTTTCGTTTATCGACATCCGCAAATCTTCCAATAATATTGCTTGAAACCGGCTGGAGCCGTAGTAGATTATTGGAACGATGAACGGGTATGAGTATATTCTCGTATTTTACTTTTCGTTGTGAATAGAAATCATTGAGCAATATGATAACTTGCAGTTCTAAGAGGGCTAATTGATGGTCTATAGTCTCCTGGTGTTTTTCGATTTTATCTTGGTTGGTAAGTGTTTTATAGATTTCCATCATTTTGGAATATTTCGGAAATTGAATATCAATATAAACCCCCTGCCGTCTCTTTGACAAATGTCCGCCACACGCGCTTTGAATCTCAAAACCATGATAGGTGAGGGCTCCTATGATAAATAATATATTTTCATCTATATGGGTGGTATGTTGATCAAGCTGCTGTTTGGCAATACCGATGTAGTAGTCGACTCTCTTCTGTTTATCGCTCATATTCATATTAAATATGATAGCATTGACTGTGTATAGAAACATATGATATTCTTCCACTGTCCAAGTTATCGACGAAGGGGACGATCGTGCCTAACGATCCGAAAGATTTCTACGAACGGTACGGGCGCCAAGCCGACCTTGAGAACACGACGCACTACGACGACGAGTGCAGCTCGTGTCAGGGCAGCGGTGACTGTTCGACCTGTGATGGCAGTGGACAGGTTGGGTTTAGTTCCTGCTCCTGCGACAACGGCAAGTGTACGTCTTGTGGTGGTACGGGCAAAAACAAGCCGATTAGCTGGTTATACCAGTAGACTCCTCGAGTTGCAGAATTTCTGCGGCTCGAGGTTTTTTACTTTCTTGGCTTTTGTGTATGATGGATCGCTTCTTTCGTGAAGGCTGGCAGGCCAATCGCCAGGTGCAACAGTTCGGAGAAGATAAAGCAGCGAAATTCGAGCAGATGGCGGTGAAGTTTGGTGTTCCTGATCTTGTTCCGCTAAGTAAAAATATGGTCATGAAATACGATAGATTTACTAAGGAGAGACAAGTTATGGTTGTTGTATTCTGCATTAAAACCCCGCTCATGCTATACTGAGTACATGCAACCCGATCGTGGCCAGCCAAACGACTGGCAGCAACCAAACGAACAGCCTTCTCGGGCGCCATATGAGGCGCCTTTGCCTGAAACTCCATCGCAAAAAGCACCTGTTGTGACGCTAACGCCAGATGTGCCGCTGCAACAGCCTGCAAGTATTGCTGCGCCGGAACCGGAGGAAGAGGCGCCCGCTCCTACAAGTGATATGCAGCCGCGAGAAGAAGAACCGGTCCACTGGCAGGCTCACGAATACATTCACCACGAAAAAGACGCTTGGTGGTTTGTTATTTTTACGGTGGTCGTGCTAGGGCTTATGGCATTTTCTATTTTTGTTATTCAATCAATCACCTTCACGATACTTATTCCGGTTATGGCGGCAGCTCTTATTGTGTACAGTCGGCGTCCACCGCGAATTATGGACTACACGCTCAGTAGCAAGGGGCTTCATGTGAACGACCGCCTCTATCCGTTTACCGAATTCAAAGGTTTTGGCGTGATTCGCGACGGCAAAGAATATTCAGTCATGTTGATCCCTATCAAGCGGTTCAAGCCCGGTGTTTCAGTCTATTTTCCTGAAGAAGCTGGCGAAGCGATTGTAGATATACTTGGCACGCGCTTGCCTATGCAAAAGCTCCATCTTGATATTGTTGATAGGGTGATCCGAAAACTACGTATTTAACCAAAACCATACGCATGCTATGTTGCTTGCAAAAGTATTACGTGGTACAATAACCGATGTTCGCTATCACCGTATAGTTGGAAGCACCTTCTAGTTACACGAAACGCGGAGTTATGTGCTTTCTCTCTTGAGACGGTATGTGACGCCGCATTTGCACCCGTAGCTCAGCTGGATAGAGCGTCGGCTTGCGGAGCCGAAGGCCATAGGTTCGAATCCTGTCGGGTGTACCATGTGAAAAAAGATCGTCTAAAGCGGTCTTTTTTCTTTGCTAAAACACCAGTTTATGATATTATTTCCTAAGTCTTCTCAAAGTGTGAAGCTATGACTCGTCCATAAACTCGAAGGAGTGTCGATGACACTGAGCAACAAGGTGCCAGCTCTTCTTGACGACTGCGCCCGGGTTCTGACTGCGCCCGAAGAAAATAATCTCGACTTGACCGCCCTCTTCCCTACTTTCTATCAAGAAGGAGGGGTAGGCAAGATCGTGACTACTCTCATCGAACGCGTAGAGTACTTTAGTGATGGAGCGCGAACGGTCCGTCAGGCTGCTAAGACTCTGTTTCAGCGCCAGATTAAGAACACGGGCTTGTATCTGGTAAGCTGCCCTGTTGGCACTGCGCAAGGTATCGTTACCGAATACAGTGATGACATGACGCTTGCCACGCTTCGTCCATGTGGTGGGGGTCTCGCTGTTGGTGTCAAGCGTGCTTCGTATAACAGTGACGCAGCCCGTTTGAGTCTTGTCCTTGCACCCTACTTTGAATCCCGATAACACTTGAGAAGAGAGCTCGCAGTTCTGCATGAACTCGGGCTCTTTTTATTGAGTTCGTTGCAAAATTAACAAGCATAAACACATTGACTGTGTATATTCACGCGTGCTATCATTTCTCTCGCACCCCATCACACTCAACAACCGCGAAAGAGACAATGATGTCTGAAATTGAAATGACGCCCGCTCAGGAAACGGTGGCTAACTGGCAGGAGAAAGATCTGCTGACCTTTGTCCCGGTTGGAGAAGGTTGTCGCTACAAGGCGATCATCTACCCGGCTGGCTCCATTTGGGGCATTGGAGCGGTACTACTTCTCGAAGAAGCAACCGTCCATTGCCAGGCTGCGGGCCCAGAGAGCATGGGAACAGGGCCGACAAAACACACCATCCGGACGACCGACCCCGGTGGTGAAAAACACTACTTGCTGGAGCGGTCAGGCGATCTTGTGGAATATCGTCCGCTGATCGGAGGAGAAGCTCAGCAGTACAAGCTTTCCCCGCAAGGTATTGCCAAGATTGCGTGGAGCAACGGCATTATCACAGGCGTAGTGCTGGCCTAGGTGTAGGATGAAAGCTGACGGATCTATCAGAACCGCCTCCTTTCATCCTTTTTAATTTGCTTTTATTTTGTGAATGCCGCCACCGTCGTAGTCGGCCAAGTACAGCTCACCGTCGTTTGCTTCGCCAAAGGCACTAATAGCAAAATCTGTCTGAAGAGCTAGTGTTTGCTGCCACGAACCATTTGTTTGTTCGGCGTAGTAAAGTTGGCTGCCACAGAAATCTCCATAAAAGTATTTTCCTTCTAAGGCTGGATACATTGAGCCTCGATATACGTAGCCGCCAGTGACCGCGCAGCGCCCTTCTTCGTGGTTGTATTCAATAATTGGTGCTATGGCGTCGTTGACCCCCTCGCAGCCTTCAAGGTTGTATTCCTTTGTGCCTTCAAAACAACGCCAGCCATAGTTTTCGCCGCCTTTACTGCTGGCGGGCTGAAAATTAATTTCTTCAAGCTCGCCTTGGCCAACATCGGCAATATAAAGATCGTCGGTTTTACTGTCAAAACTCATTCGCCACGGATTGCGCAGGCCATAAGCCCAAATTTCCGGCCGCTTCCCTGCTTGGCCTGCAAAAGGATTGTCGCTTGGTACACCGTAGGCTTCTTCGGTATTAATATCAATGCGAAGAATTTTTCCCAGCAAACTATTTAAGTTTTGTCCATTATCGTGTGGGTCGCCAGCCTGTCCGCCGTCACCTAAAGCAATATACAAATACCCATCGGGGCCAAACGCTAAATCGCCACCATTGTGGTTGGAGTATGGTTGGTCTACCTGCAAAATTACCTTTTCGCTCGCAACATCAACCGTATTCTGATCGGTGTGGTACCGAGCAATGACTGTGTTTTGGTTTTTATCGATGTAATTAACGAAGATATAGCCGTTCTGCGCGTAATCGGGGTGAAACGCCAGGCCAAGTAAGCCCATTTCGCCCTCGACGGTCACTTTGCTTGAGATATCCATAAATAGCTGCGTGTCGGTCTGTCCGGGTGTTACTCGCTTGATTGTTCCGGTTTGCTCCACGATGTATAGTCGATCGTCGCCAGGAGCAGCCACGATACTAGTTGGCTGCGTAAATCCGCTCGCGACTTGTTCGGTTGTAATAGTAGCAGGAGTGGGTTCTGTCGGCGTTTGTGGCGGCCGAGTTGTATAAAATAGAATAGCCAGAACGCCAATCACCGCCAGTAGTGTTATGACCACTACCAAAATCATAAGTGGATAATTAAATTTTCGTGTTTGCATAGCCCCCCTTTTTTTCTTTAGTAAATTCTATGTATGAATTTGTTGCCAAGCTGGCATTTCTTCGTATTGTGGGTAGTACGGGTCATCGTAAAAAGTGTCGAAGCTGTTGTTGGCTGCCCAAATAAAAATAAAAATGACAAATGCGAGGAAAAGCAGCGATAATACGGTGCTAACGATCCCCATTACAAGTCCGGCAATACTCAGGCCGCGTCCGGGGGTGTCTCTTTTGAGAGAAATACTCGCTAAAATGATCGCAGGAATCCCCATCAGAAGACCTGGGCCAAGGAGTGAAACAATGCCAAAAACAGTCGAAAGTGCTGCTAAGGTGTCGGTTTGGGCTGGTTTGGTCGCTTTTTTGTTTACTGCTGTCATAGTGGTATTGTAGCATGGCCACGAAAAATACCGACCAAGAAAGATCGGTGTTTTTCGTGGCGGAGAGAGAGGGATTCGAACCCTCGGAACCATTGCTGGCTCACCGCTTTTCGAGAGCGGCCAGTTCAACCACTCCTGCATCTCTCCGTATCTCTGGTAGTATAGCAAAAATGCTACAATATCTCTATGCAGGACTCTATTTTTACCAAGATCATCAAAGGAGAAATTCCTTCTCATAAAATCTACGAAGACGACCATATTGTTGCATTTCTCGATATTCACCCGCTCACACCGGGCCATACGTTGGTGGTGCCGAAAAAACAAGTAGAATTTGTGTGGGACCTCGACGACGAAACGTATCAGGCACTGATGGCGGCCTGTAAAACAGTGGCCCTGCGGCTCCGCGATGTGCTGCAAGTGCCCTATGTGGGTGAAAAAATCGTTGGGGTCGATGTGCCACACGCCCATGTTCATCTTATTCCATTTACCAATGTTCACGAGTATCATCAGCCTGGCGATATGAACAGTCAGCCCGACCACGAACAACTAGCGGCACTGGCCGAAAAGCTCAAAATCTAATGCCGATTCGAATTCTCGCAGTTGGCAAGCGACACGAATCATGGGTGGTAGAAGGCATTGAGCGCTACGAAAAACGCCTCAAGCGACCATTTGACGTAGAATGGGTGCTGTTGCCTCATTCGGCGCGAGAAGGCACTGCAGCGCGTCAGGAAGAGTCTGAGCGTTTGCTGGAACGTATTAGCGACCAAGAGTTCGTGCTGCTTCTCGACGAGCGCGGCAAACAGCTTGATTCACCCGCCTTTTCGCACCTTATTTTGGCACCAATCGAGGCTGCCAAGAAAGTAACGATTATTATTGGTGGAGCGTATGGAGTAGATGAACGGCTACATTTGCGTGCCGATTTCATACTCTCACTTTCTCCGCTTGTATTTCCACATCAGCTTGTACGGCTTATTCTGGCGGAGCAGCTATATCGGGCACAAGAAATCGCTGCTGGCCGACCGTATCATCACAGCTAAAGAATATTTTTGCCACAAAAAAATCTCCCCAGTTATGCCGGGGAGATTTTCATTATAAACATACACTACATTGTCGCAGGAGGTTGAGTTCCTTCAGGTGCTGAAGGCTCTATGCTTGATGCAGGTTTTGTGCCCTTGCCTACCATGAACGATACGACAACTGCAGCGATACCAACAACGGTAGCCACAATTCCCGACCACAACAACCAGCTCATCATAACGCCACCGAGTCCAGCAATTAGATCAGCGCTTACCTTTTCAATAGCGTCACCGCCACCAAATTCTTCGCTGGCAATACCCATACCAACGGCTGCAGCGATAGACAAGCCAATTAACAGTACACCGCCAACGATAAAGCTAATGCCAACTGGGCGCAGCGTTCGGCGAACCGAACGGCTCAGGAGCCAGATGGCAGCAGCGCCAAGTACGATCACGATGCCAGAAATCCAAGCTGTTGCAACGGCTGAAGGGTAAATAGCTGCAAACATTTGGTAGTCTTCTTTCAGCTCTTGCTCGCTGATACCAATGATATCGTTAAGGTCGTAGCTGGTTTCTGCCCAAAATTCTTCACCGTTAATGACTTCATAAAAAGCGGTATTGTACGATGCTGCGTCGGTGTTGGGCAGCTTACACGACCAAACAAATGGGTTATTGCGGTTGAAGGTAGAAGGAGTGAATGCACATTCGTCCATACCTTCGATCAATTCCTGTACGTAGTTGCCAACTGCTTTTGAAACGGGTTCTTGGGCGCCGGCAGCGTCAACAGTAAAGTTGATTTCGTCAGGCGAACCTTGCAACCATGCAAGCAGGCTATCGATTCCCGCTTCGGTGTCTTCTTTCATTGCGGGTATTGCGGCTTCAACCACAACATCACGCAGTTCTGGCTCGTAGCTAATCATACCAGCAAGACTACCAGGCATGTCGTCGACTGCTTCACCTACGAATTCCTCGTAAATGCCGCTGCTCGCTAGTGCATCTTTCACTGGCTGAGCCGACCCGAGCGTGTTAATAATACTTATTGAAACGCCGAATAAAAGCACGGCTATGGTAACAATGATCGCGGTAATTCCGCTGAGTACTTTTCTTGATGTATTCATAAGCTCTATTATACGGATTCTATTTTATGTGTCCAATGTAATATTGCTATTTATAGTATTGGAATGTAAGAATAAGCATATGCGTAAAGCGCCGAAACATAAAATAATTTTAATCATTGGTCTTATTCTCTTCGCTGCGAGTCCGTTTTTATTCTGGTTTGCGCCACAATGGCTCACTCCCTTGCTTTGCATACCTGATCCGTACGAATGGTTTCCGTGTGTTAGTACTAGCTACATGATCGCTATTATTTCACCCATCGTATCTTTAATGGTTGGCACTGCTTTGATTCTCTGGGCACTTGGGTTAAGAGGACCATCGCTTAAGAAGAGAGATTGAGTACTTATTATGGAAAATAAAGATTAAGCCATGCGTGAAGCTCCAAGACATAAGGCGACTCTGATTGTCGGAGTCATTCTATTTGGGGCAAGTCCTTTTGTATTTTTCTTGTCACCTGAAATTATTTTTCAACCCTTGCTCTGTACCCCGGAAGATACTTACGAGCTATTTGCATGCGCAGGGAAAATATATCCAGCTTCTTTTTTGTTATCTACCGTCGACTTTATTGTTGGCGTCGTTCTGATTCTTTGGGTGCTGCACATAAGCTCTCGTAAGAAATAATCCAAAGTATCACGCTATTGTGTGAGGTCCTTCAATTTTTGAGTATTTGACGCAACCTACAATTGACAAAAAGTAAAGCATATGCTATATTGATACAGTAAACATTTTACAAAAACAAATATGCTAACAACACTTTTTAATTCACTTATTGCGCTACTCAGCTTTAGTACGGCTATGGGTGTGCTGGTTCACGACATGCACCTAGACGCCGCGACTGCTGCCTTTGCCACCCCGGCCGTTACGAACAATAACGACCAAGCTAAAACGACGCTTTCGACCGATCCCCATACTCACCCGGAACGGCATTCATTTTCACGACTGTTTGGCCAGCATGCGCCGAGCATCCAACCGCGCGCCGGTGAGGACAAAAAGCACTTACTGCAAAAGAATGCGACTAAGGGCCATCACCCTTTTGATAATTACAACTTGCCAATGATATAAACAGTCCTGTCGTAACTGGATGATTAATTATTATTGTTACTGTCTGCTGGACAATAATGTGTAGCAGTGTAAAAGAAAAGAGCCCACCTTGGAGGCTGCGGTAGTAAAAACTACCGGGCTCTTTCCTGGTGGGCTAGTTGTCGCTTCGATACGTAGAGACCAGCTGGCCAATACGCTCGATCACCTTGCGCATCTCCTTCTGTATGAACAGGGTCAGTACCTCGGTGACCTCGTTCTCATTACAGAAGGAATGGAGGGCGATGAAGTGCTCGTCGTCAACCAAGCCGATGTCGAGTACGCCGTCCTCGGTTGAAGCCAGTCCCTCGAAGATTTCGCGGCCAGGCAAGGCGTGAACGAACGCGACGATGAACGAGATCCCGTTATCTTCTTCCACGGCCTCGATGATCTTGAAACCGGGCTTATTGCGGCCTGACATAGTAACCTCCTGAATTGAAGTGTGTCAGTCATGATAATTAAACCATACTATACGATATAAGTCAAGTCTATTGTAAGACTGCAAGTTCGGCTTCTAGGCGATCTATTAACTCTTGTTTTGCTTCTAGCTCTTTGCGTGTTTCCTCTACCAAGTGTGCCGGTGCTTTTGAAGTATAGTTTTCGTTCGCTAGTCGGCCTTCGAGGGTTTTTACAAATGTACGCGTTTCGGACAGGCGCACCTCAAGGTTGGTTTGGTGTTCATAGAGCGTTTCTGCGCTAATATCCAGCCACGCTTCGCGGCCAGAATTTGCCAGACGCAGGCCACGTGGTTGATCAACGTACTCTACCGCTTTAAGGCGTGCTAAGTGCTTGATAAGTTCGGTGTTGTCGGCTACAAGCGAATCGTTCTGGTATAGCAAGGTATATTTTTCGTTACCAGGCAGCTCGGCCATCACATAACGAGCCTCGACGATGAGTTTTTGTAAGCGTTCAAATTCGGCCGCTGCAATTTCGTCGTATTCGATCGCTGTTGGCCATGAAGTGGTAATGAGAAGATCATTGTGCCATGTGAGTGATTGCCAGATCGTTTCGGTGACAAACGGTGCAAACGGATGAGCAATTTTAAGGCTAGTGTCGAGCACCCAGGCTAGCATATCCAGGTTTTCACCTGTTTTGCTACTTTCTACATACCAGTCGGCCACGTTGTCCCAAATAGCGTGGTAAACGGTCTCACCTGCCTCGGCAAACCGGTAATTGGTGAGCTGGTCGGCGACATCAGCGGCGGCTGCGTTGAGTTCGCGAATAATCCAGTGGTCGGCCAGGCTTTTTGGCTGTGGTGCACTTGGCTGGAAGCTATCGCCTAGCTTGTCTTCAATAAACCGTGCGATGTTCCAAAGTTTATTGCAGAAATTACGCCCAGCAACCACCTTACTAAGGGTAAACGCTTGGTTTTGGCCGGCACTGCGGCTTGCGGTCAGCCCCAGGCGAAGCGCATCAGAGCCGTACTCCCCTATTGCTTCCATAGGGTTAATAACATTCCCTTTGCTTTTGCTCATCTTCTGGCCTTTTTCGTCCAAAACAAGACCGTGCATGTATACGTCTTTAAATGGTACCTTGCCAGTGGCATACAGACCAAGCATGATCATGCGTGATACCCATGGATATAAAATATCGAAGCCGGTTTCTAGTACGCTTGTTGGGTAAAACCGAGCCATCTTGCCATCCGTAAGGTAATCGGTGGTAATAAATGGCCATTGTCCACTGCTAAACCAAGTGTCAAAGGTGTCTTCTTCTCTTTTGTATGTTGTACTATTTACTACAATAGTTTTTTCATCAACTCGTTCGTCGTAAATCCAGTCATTTGGGTCGTTAACATTTTGAAACGCCGGAATCGGAATCCCCCATGGAATCTGGCGACTGAGGTTCCAATCTTTGAGAGTGTCGTAATACTGCAGTAAAGCCTTCTTTTTGCTGGCCGGGTGAAAGGTAATTTCGCCGTTTTCAATAGCTTTTTTAGCATTTTCAATCAACGGTTGTACTTTTAAAAACCACTGGTCTTTAATAAGTGGTTGAATAATACTGCCACACTTGTAACAGTGGCCAACGGCGTGTTCAATGGCCTCTTCGCCGCGGCGAAGCTCTTGGGCTTCCAGTGCGGCTAGTACGCGTTTGCGAGCTTCCATAACTTCAAGGCCGGCAAACTGCGGTGGAACATTGATCATCTTGCCATCGTAGTCGATTACCTGCAGGGCTTCAAGATTGTGGCGCTCGCCCATTTCGAAATCGTTCGGGTCGTGAGCAGGAGTGATCTTTACTGCTCCGGTGCCATAGGTTGGGTCAACGTGCTCGTCGGCAATAATAGGAATCTCGCGGTCGGTTAGGGGTAACAATACGCGCGTTCCAATAAGGTCTTTATAGCGTTCGTCGCTAGGGTGAACGGCCACGGCAACGTCGCCCAGCATAGTTTCGGGCCGGGTTGTTGCCACCACGATTTCACTGATTTTATCCAGCGTTGGGTAGGCGATCTTCCAAAGTGTCCCCTTCTCTGTTTTGTGCTCTACTTCAATATCGGCAAAGCTGGTTTGGTGAACCGTACAAAAGTTAACCATTCGCTCGCCGCGGTAAATAAGGCCATCGTCCCAAAGGCGTTTGAAGGTGCTATAAACAGTTGTAATCACCTTTTCGTCAAGTGTAAAGACAGAGTCTTCCCAGCTGGCGCTCACCCCAAGAGCACGCAGCTGTAACTCCATGTTGCCACGGTGTGCTTCAACAAAATTCCAAACCTGACTATACAATTGTTCACGTGAAAAGTCAAATCGGCTCTGACCCTTTTTGGCAAGTTCTCTTTCATAGACAACCCAGGTTTCAAACCCGGCGTGGTCGGCACCGGGAATATACACCGCATCCCTTCCCTGCATGCGATGAAACCGCACAAGAATGTCCTCAAGAAAGGCCATTAAAGCGTGGCCGGTGTGTAGGTTGCCGTTGGCGTTTGGCGGCGGCATAACAATACTGTATGGTTCGCCCTGCCCTGTTGGTGCAAAAGCTCCCGAACTTTCCCACATTGCATAAATGTTGGGTTCGTATTGATTCGGATCGTAAGCTTTGGCTAGTTTCATGGCTATCTCTCAGGGGTATTAGTCACTTTTACATGTGAAAACAAGAGCATTTTAATTCAAACGTTTTACGTGAAAACGCCCACCTTTATAACCTCTTGTTTTTTGTCTCACATGTTTGTTTTTGCTCTTTTAGTATAGCACATATCTGTGGGTCACGACAGTAGCTAGGGCTGGGATTGTACGGTATACTAAAGCTATGACAATTGATGCATGTGATGATCAAGCGACTTGGGACGAAGAACTGCTGAAAAGGGGAGGTCACCCATTGCAACTTTGGGGGTGGGGTGAGGTAAAAGCAGCTCATAATTGGCGAGTAGAGCGGGTTTTTGTGCGAAGAAACGACGAAATTATTGGCGCAGCGCAGCTTTTAGTGCGCACACTACCAGCACCATTTAAGGCGCTTAGCTATATACCACGCGGCCCTGTTGCGTTGCCACAAGATAGAGAAGCAGTACTTGAAGAGTTGGCAAGTTATGCCAAGCAACGATTCGGTGGCGTTGCGCTAAGTATTGAGCCCGACTGGGAAGAAATGCCGGCAGCAACAGGCTGGCGGCAATCGCAAAATACGATCAATATTCCGAACACACTCATTCTTGATCTTTCGAAGAGCGAAGATGATTTACAGGCGGATATGAGCAAAAAGACACGCCAGTATATTCGCAAGTCGGCTAAAGAGGTGACTATTCGCCAAGCCAAAAGCAGCCAAGAGATCGCTGCTTGCTTAACGATGTATAAACAAACTGCTGCGCGCGCCGGATTTGGTATTCATGACGACCAGTATTACCAAGATATTTTCGAGAAACTTGGCGACCACTCACCGGTGTTTATGGCTTATGCGGGTGAAGAACCTGTTGCTTTTTTGTGGCTGGCTATTAGTCAGGAAACGGCATTTGAATTGTATGGTGGCATGAACGATAAGGGGCAAGAGTTGCGCGCGAACTATGCACTGAAATGGTATGCAATCCAAACAATGAAGAAGTGGGGAATTGCTCGATATGATTTTAATGGTCTACTGAACGATGGTGTAAGTGCGTTTAAGCGTGGTTTTGCAAGTCACGAAACACAACTTGTTGGCACATACGATAAGCCTTTTTCGTCTCTTTATACAGTGTGGACGAAAGCATTGCCCACGGCAAAGAAAATCATTCGAAAATTAAAGAATCGTTGATATAAATACAACGATTAGTTTTGCGCCCAAGCAGTCCTGGTCATAGAGAGGCTCGGGACGACCTCTAGGTTGTATGGATCGACGGGCTGCATTTTTTGGGCGTAATAGTAGCCGAGTGTAGCGATCATTGCAGCATTGTCGGTACAAAGTTGCATGGGCGCGTATTCGATAGGCAAGGGGAGTCTTTCGGAGAGTTGGCGACGAAGCTCTTGATTGGCAGCTACGCCCCCGGCGATAACCACCGATTTTGGCGCATAATCTTGAAAAGCCTTTTCGGTCTTATCGACTAACGTTTCAATTGCAATCCGCTGGAAGCTCGCGGCAAAATCTGCTCGCTGAACGTCGTTTAAGCGCCCTGGAAGCTCGTGCGAGGGAAAAGTGAAGTCCACACCCACTTCGCGCTGCACGGCCCTTAGAACGGCTGTTTTAAGGCCAGAGAAGCTAAAGTCGTATTTGTCAGCCAGCTTGGCTTTTGGAAGCTGATATTTGTGTGGATTACCAGCTAGGGCAGCTTTGGCGATAGAGGGGCCGCCGGGGTAGGGAAGACCGATAATCTTAGCAACTTTGTCGAAGGCTTCACCAACGGCGTCGTCTTGGGTTTGACCTAGTAGCGTATAGTCACCGTGGTCTCTAAAGAGGACTAATTGGCTGTGGCCGCCGCTGACGATGAGGGCGAGCATGGGGAAGGTGGGTTGGGTGCTAGGTAGATTTAACTCTTGTTCGTCTTTTGTCTTCTTTTCTGTGCTCGCTCTTTCGTCAGTGTCTTTTTCTGAAACGGCTTCGCGCCGGGATTCAATTCGGGCCCCGGCGTCGCTTGAATCTCGGGCTGCAGATGTTTCAGAAAAAGAGCTGACGAACGGCTCTCTATTCTCAATGAGAAAGTTAGCATAAACATGCGCCTCAACATGGTGAATGGGGTAGAGAGGTTTGTTTTTGAGAATAGCGAGAGTACGGGCAGCGAGGGTGCCAACGAGTAATGAGCCCACAAGTCCGGGTGCATAAGTGACGGCAATAGCGTCGATATCATCCCAACTAAGCTCGGCATCGCTGAGTGCCTGATTGATAACTGGATTAATCACTTCAATATGACTTCGTGCTGCTACCTCTGGCACGACACCTCCGTATGCAGCATGGATATCAATCTGCGAATTCACGACATTGCTAAGCAAACGTCGGCCGTCTTCTACAATGGCCGCCGCCGTTTCATCACAACTACTCTCAATTCCAAGGATTTTCATCTGTTATATTTTACCACAAGAGAATGATAAAGGGTGGCTACTCGTTGAGTAGCCACCCGGCTCTGAGATGACCTTAATGTCGTCATTCTACCACTAGAGTTACTTCGCAGTTTTGACTCGTAACGGGTTTCAACTCTTCGCCTACCTTGGTATACACTGTCACTCGAACGGTGTATATACCTGGGTTGTCATAAGAGTGTGTAGCTGTAGTGATAGTGCGGCTGACTACGCTGTGCGTCTGGTTGCCGTCGCCAAAATCGAACGTATAACGGACAATTTTGGCGTTTTCACTCGACGCTGTAGCCGTAAAATTGTAATTGAAATCCGATTCCCACTTTGCAGCTAGATCGTCGCAGCTATAGCGCTCCGAGGTGGTTTGATCGCTCCAGAGCAAGAGGCTGATCGAAATGAGGGTCGCCATCAGCCCCACTAGCACCCATCGTACGCCTCGCCGTGAAAGGTTCATTGTAGTGGTATGCCTCTCTTGTAGAAGGGATGTGGTGATTATATAAATAAAGCTGTTATAATCAAAGCATGAGTGTGAAGCAAAAGCTTGTTAAAGGGGTGCGGAGGGCATTGCCAACAGGGGCGGTGCGTCAGGTAGAAGAACTATATCGCAAAGGTCGCGTGCAGCTCGTGAGCGCGCGCTATGGCAACCCGGCCAAGCACCTGCGCGTGATTGCCGTAACGGGTACGAACGGCAAAACAACCACCCTGTGTTTTTTGAATGAAATTTTAAAAGAAGCTGGCTTCAGTACGGCAATGTTTACGACAGCAGTTATTGAGATTGCCGGGCAAAAGCACATCAACGACCTTAATGCGACGGTAGCGAGTACTGAGCGTATGCAGCAGTTTTTCCGCGACGCCAAACGTGCCAAGGTGGACTTTGTTTTGCTCGAGGTCACTAGCCATGCGCTGCATCAGCACAAGCTTGCCACCGTGCCAATTGAGGCGGCAATTATGACCAATCTTACGCAGGATCACCTAGACTACCACAAGACGATGGAAGATTATGCTGCGGCAAAGGCAAAACTCTTTAAACTGGAGCCAAAGTTTATAGTGCTCAACCGCGACGATGAATGGTTTGATTACTTTAATCAATATCCGGCAGGCGAGCAAAAAATTACCTATGGCCAGCACGAAGAGGCCGAGGCGCGAATCGAAAAGATCAAGCTATACAAAAAGGGCAGTGAAGCAACAGTGACGATTGATCTGCAGACCAAGCTTGAGCTTGCAACGGCACTGCCAGGCGAATTTAATGTGTATAACATGGTTGCTGCGGCTACGACTGCCTATGTGCTTGGTTTAAAGCGTAGTGATATTGTAGAAGGCGCCGCCAATCTTGAGAGTGTGCCGGGTAGGTTTGAGCGCGTGGTTGAAGGGTTAGGTTACGAGGTGATTGTTGATTATGCTCACACACCAGATGCACTCGAAAAGTTGCTGCAAGCTGCCAAAGCTACCACCAAAAACCGTGTTATTTTAGTGTTTGGTGCTACTGGCGACCGCGACAAGCTAAAACGCCCAATTATGGGTGAGTTGGCGGCAAAATTGGCCGATAGAATTATTCTTACCGACGAAGAAAGCTACAACGAAGATCCGCAGAGTATTCGCGATCAAGTACGCGCAGGCATAGAAAAAGGCAAAGGAACCGGCAAAATGACCGAAATTGCCGATAGGCGCGAAGCGATCGAAAAAGCATTGGCTATTGCCACCAAAGATGACACCGTGCTAATTACAGGCATGGGGCACGAACAGTTCCGTATTGTAAATGGCGAAAAACTACCGTGGAACGACGCGGCAGTGGTACGTGAGCTCACCGCTAAAGATCAAAAATAGCTTTCGCTGCGAAGCTTTTGATGAAGGCGGAGTAGGGCGCGTTCACCAATTTTGCGCCAAATTTGGTAAGCGAATGGTCGAATAACGATATCGTAAGCGCCAACATAATCAGTTACTTCTTTGTTGAAGCTGGTTTTAAATCGCCCAATCCCATAGTGGGGGTGATTGGGGTTGTTGATTTGATCAGATGGCGGAGCGCCACAGAGGTCATGAATGGTCACGCCCTTTTCTTTCATCCATTCGATCACCCGCCACTGCAGCAGGTGGCTTGCCCCGTAGGCGGTTCGCTCGCGTACGCTTGCGCCGTCCTTGTAGGTGCCTTTGTGGCCGTATGCAATGGCGTATGCACCAGCCACGAGCTTACCCTCAAAATAAGCAAAAAAAAGCTGGCCGAATCCGGCTTTCTCGAAGCGCTGCCAAAACTTTTTGTAGTAATTATAACTACGTATTTGAAACTGCCCAGCGGCGGTTTCGGTAAGAAGTTTGTACATGCTGTGGCAATTTTCGTCGCTTGCATCCACAAGTTCTACAATCACTCCGTCGCGCTTGGCGCGGTTGATCGCATGGCGGCCTTTCTGATTAAGGCCTGCCAGTACCGTTTCAAGATCGGGCGAAAGGTCAATCGTCACCGTCGAAAAGTTCGGCTGAATAGGTCGTACTTTTACCAAACCAAGTTTGAGAAGCGAGGCCAAGGTCTTGTCGGTTTTTAAGAGCTCCGGCTCGATTTTTACAGCAAATACGCCCTGTTTCGTGGCAAAATCTTTTAATTCTGGCAGTAAATCGTCTAGCTCTCTCAACGAAGCAATACCTGGTCCTTTGGGTAAATACCACAGTCGCCCCAAGCTCGGTACAGTTTTTTCCAAAATCGTAACAGCAAGCGTGTCACAAAAAACAAACCGAGGTGCCCAGCCACCCAAGCGCTTTTGCTCGGCAAATTCATAACTTTGAAAAACATTGCCACCGTCGGGGTTAGCGAGAATGTGTGCATTCCAGTCGTCGATTTCAGTTTTGTCAGCAAAGCGGATCATGTGTCTATGGTAGCAGATTTTGACGGCAAAGTGGCGATCGTTCTTCGCGCCGTGCTACAATAAAAAAGATGAGTGAAGAATTGATAACCCCTTACGATATACGCGGTACCGAAGCAACAGGCCTAACGATGGAAGTAGCCTGGAATATTGGTAAAGCCCTAGCGGACTGGCTTCCAACAACAGGTGGAATTGTAGTGAGCTACCACCCCACACAACAAGACGTCACTCGAGCAATTGTAGAAGGTCTGCGTTTGCAGGGCCGGAATGTGGTTGATGGTGGTCACGGCGACAAAGCATCGGTAAAAACCTACATCACTACGGCTGGACTCTCTGGCGGTGTGGTGATTGATTTTGACGACCTCGAGAAAGTAACGGTGATCGAACTGTACCGCGAAGACGGCAAGCTGATTAGTGCCGAAGACGGCCTGCGTGAGATTCGCGAGCTTATTATTGCGGGTAACTTTGTGCCAGCAGCCGAAAAAGGCGAACTGACGCAATTGGCGTAGTTGTTGAGTAAAAATTAGCACTCGCTGCTTGCAAGTGCTAATTTTTTTGTATACAATGTAAGTACTTTTGAAATAATAACGGAGGAAACATCATGACTGTACCGATCAAACCTCTGGCGGACCGCGTTGCTATGGTGCGCGAAGAGGCTATGGCTAAAACCAGTAGCGGCATTTACTTGCCCGATAACGCGAAAGAAAAGCCAGTTTTGGCGAAAGTAGTGGCGGTTGGCCCAGACGTAAAAGGTGTGAAAACTGGCGATAAGGTGGTGTATAAAGAATACTCGACCACTGAACTAAAAGTTGACGGCACCGAGTACTTATTAGTAAAAGAAGAAGACATTTTGGCGAAGGTATAGGAGAAAACTGTGGCTAAGAAAGTATTTTACGACGACGATGCGCGCGAGCGCGTGCTGGGTGGAGCAAAAGCACTGTACGACGCAGTGAAAGTAACCTATGGTCCAAAAGGCCGCAATGTGATGATTGCCAAAGGCTATGGTGGTCCAACCGTAACACACGACGGCGTAACAGTGGCCGACAGCGTGGACTTGCCCGAAAACGACGACGAAACCTTGGGCTACAAAGTCGGTGCCGAATTGATCAAACAAGCAGCCAACAAACTAAATAAAGCCGCTGGTGATGGTACAACCACTGTGACGGTGCTCACCTACAACATCTTGAAAGAAGCCAACCGCTTGATCGCTGCTGGTCACAACCCGCAGGAACTGCGAAAAGGTATCGAAGCAGCTGGCGCTGAGGTCGTCAAAGAACTCGATGGCCTGGCTGAAGGTATTGCCGGCAAAAAAGCCCGTGTTGCCGAAGTAGCAACCATCAGCGCTGGCGACGAAAGTATCGGTAAACTGATTGCCGATGTAATTGAAAAAGTTGGCAAAGATGGTGTGGTCACGGTAGAAGCTGGCCAGGGTCTTGAGATGGAAGCCGAAGTAGTCGAAGGCTTTTCACTGGATCGTGGGTTTGTGAGCGCGCTGTTTGTGACCGACACCAACCGTCAGGAGGCTGTGTACGAAAAACCAGCAATCTTGATTACCGACAAGAAAATTTCTAGCGTGCAAGAATTCTTGCCAATGCTGGAAAAGCTGGCTCAGGCTGGCAAAAAAGACGTCGTGTTGATTGCCGACGACGTCGAAGGCGAAGCGCTGAGCGTATTGGTACTAAACAAGCTGAAAGGTGTATTTAACACCGTTGCTGTCAAAGCGCCTGCCTTCGGCGACCGTCGAAAGGAAATCCTGGAAGACATTGCGATCTTAACTGGTGCGACGGTGGTGAGCGAAGATCGTGGTATGAGCTTTGAAAACGTTGGCCTAGAGGTACTGGGTTCTGCGCGCAAAGTGATCGTTGGCAAAGACGAAACCACCATCATTGAAGGTGCTGGTACAGTTGCCGAGGTGAAAAGCCGCATTGCGCAGATCAACACACAGGCTGAAAACGCAACCAGCGAATACGACAAAGAACAATACGAAAAGCGTGCTGCTGCACTCAGTGGCAAAGTCGCCGTCATCAAAGTTGGTGGTGCTACCGAAACCGAGATCGACGAAAAGAAATTCCGCGTCGACGACGCTGTGGCTGCGACCAAGGCTGCCCTGGCTGAAGGCATTGTTGCTGGTGGTGGTGTGACTTTGGTGAATCTTTCTGCCAAGCTTGTTGCTGAAGGTGCCGATAGCATTACCGCTGGTCGTCAGATCTTGAAAAACGCGCTGCGTCAGCCATTCCTGCAGATTACTGCCAACGCTGGCCTCAACAGTGAAGCATTACTTGCTCAAGTAGAAGCTGCCAAGCCTGGCATGGGTATTAATGTCATGAGTCCAGAAAAAGGCTTGGTTGATGTGAAAAAAGCCGGGGTTATCGACCCAGCCCGCGTCACTAAAGAAGCGGTGCAAAACGCTGTTTCGATTGCCTCAACTGCGGCAACCATGGGTGCGCTGGTAGTAGAAATCCCTGAAAAAGACGAACCTGCAATGCCGGGTGGCGGTATGCCTGGCATGGGAATGATGTAGCCTTTTTGCTACAAAAAGAGAAGCCCCCGCCGCGTAATGCGGACGGGGGTCTTTCTTTGCTACTGACGGACGTACCTTGCGAACTCGACGTGGACGTCGGGGCTGTGAATGTCGATGTCTCTGGCAGCGAGCATGCTCTCGACGCATTCGTTCGACATCGGCGTGAAGGGTTCCAGGAGCTGACCCTTGTAGGTCACCATCCAGGTGTGCCCGGTGTAGTGCGCAGTGGTCTGACGGGCGCGCGGCCGGGCGATGAACGCGGTCTTAGTCTTAGACATAATGACTCCTTAGGGAAGTGTGGCGATGAGACTGTCATCAGCATCTTTTTTGACGTTGATGCTGATGATTTCTCCGTACTCGTCGACATGTCCAAAAGCAAGCTCGCTTTTGATGTCGATCATCTCAACAACGACGGCGAGAACGATAAGGTTACCATTCTTGTCGGTGACGTACAGTTGAAAAGGTTCCCTGGGCTCAAAAGGCCCAAGAAAAGTGGTTCGCGCTACCTCAGCTATGTGGTCGGCCCACTCCTGAAGCGGCGTCACTACACTGAGATGCCTGGTCATTGACTTGTCCTTAGCAAAGAGCGCACGACGGTCGTGCTAATAATCTATATTAGCATAAATGGTAAGAAATGTCAATGCTTATTGATGAAAGCGGTGATTTGTTCTAATGCATTTTTGCCATCGGCGTTATCAAGTACAAACTGGTACTCGTGCGAAAGAGCCGGAGTGTGGTCTTGAGGATAAAAGAGCGTGTCGGTTGAAACACCGAGACTTTCTAGCTTTTTAGCAAATTCTAGTGATTGGTTTTCGAGCGGGTCAACATTGCCGGCAGTAATAAAGGTGGGCGGGAAGTCTTTTGTGACATAATTCACAACCGATGCTGGTTTAATTGCTTCGTCGTTTAAGAAATCTTTCTTACCAGAATACGCCCACAAAACGGTGTGCAGAAAACTACCAAATTCTCCGTTGTAGTCGGGTAGCGCGAGATCATAAGCACCACAGTTGAGAATCATGCCTTTGAGGTTGCTGGCTTCGATTTCTGGCTGAATTCCCACCAAATTGGCGTACGACTCGCTGGTAATGATATTTCCCATTTGCGCCACAATTTGAGAACCGGCCGAATCTCCTGCAAGGAACAAATTGTTAGGGTCGGCATGTAAGTGTTCGGCGTGTTTCTCGATGTAGCTGAGCGCGTCGTTGAGTTGATATAGTGGTGTAGGATATTGTTTTTCAGGGGCGATAGAGTAGTTAATACTAATAGTTGTAAAGCCCTTGCCAGCTAAGATCTTGAGGTAGTTGTCGACTTCGTCTTTGTTGCCGCTTACCCACGCACCGCCATGCACCCATACTATAGTAGGCAGTGATCCGGTGGTCTTTTCAGGGTAAAAAACGTCTAAATATGCGTCGGAATCGTCGGGGCGGTACTGCTGGTTGTCGATTGAGGCGATGCCTTCAGGAACATATTTTTCGAGCGCCTGCGACACTTTTTCACCACCTTTGGTGAATTCGTCACGGATAATAAGCGAACCTGGCCAAGGGCTCACCTGGAACGCTACCCAAACCGCAATAATAAGCACAAGAATGGTAGCTACAATGCCAATCAACCATTTCCACAGGCGTCGGTAGTGGTGCCAGAAGCTATCTCGCTTGACTTTGCTCGTTGATTTTTTCTTGTTTTGGGGCTTTTTGTTAGTGCTCATGGTTACCTCGATTATATCATGCTTGGTCAATGGGCTTGGCTTCGATCACTTCGCGTCCGGCTTGTTCGCCCGCAAGGTCGCAGGAGTATAGTGTGAGCTTGGGAGTTTCAGAGGGTGCTTCGATAGCCACGGCATGACGGTCAACTTTGTAGGTTTGCGCGACGGCATAATGATAACGGGTGCCGTTCCAATCAACAATGATTTCTTCGCCTGGTTGCAGTTTGTCGATATGGTAAAACGGCGATCGCTCTTGGGTTTGACCAGGGGTAAAGCCAATCTGAAAGCGATGCGCACTCAATACAAAATTACCACCTTTTTCAGGATCACCATTTTGAGGCTTACGGTGCCAAGCACCCTTTTCGAGTGCCTCGGTGCCGCCTTCTGCGATCGCCACATCAACATTAATCGCCGGAATATATAGCCGGTTTTCGTGCACCGAGGGTTGTTCGGAAGAAAAGCTCACTGCAGGGCTACCAAAATGGGGCAGCATGGGTGCGGTGGTGAGCAGCAAAAGATAGAGACCGCCCAAAAGCAATACGCCGGCAATAATCAACCACAGCCATTTCTGAAACGTAGTAATGCGGCGTGGTCGTAGCATAAATGACCTACTAGAGTGAATTAGCTAATAGTAGAAGTTTGCTGTTGAGGACCGGCTAAGTAGTCGATTTCTTTGATAATATCAAGCAAAGCTTGAGCACGGCGAGCTTCGTCGGTGATGTTCTTGGCTGCGTCGTGTGCCGGTGCGATAAGTGCTTTGTCGTCAGTTGAGCGGAGCAAAAGCAGATAGGTATCGAACTTTTCTTCAGCAGAAACGTTGAGTTTATCAACCAAAGGTCGTAGTTCGCTTAAGGCGTCTTTTTTGATTGAGTCGAGTTCGCTATCGCCACTAACACTTGGAGTCGCTGGTGTAGGGGCTGGCATAGGAGCAGGTTCGACTGCGGCCGTTGGTTCAACTGCAGGAGTTGGCGGATCAGCCACTGGCTCTTCAGTAGTGACGGGCGCTGGTGTTTCTTCTGCTACCTCAGTATCGCTTGCAGCTTGAGTAGCGGCTGCTTCGTCGGCCTGTTGATTAACTCCAGCAAGTACTTTAGCCAGCTCTTGGTCGTCACTGATAGGTTGTTGGTTAATTGGTTGTATGTCCATACCCACCTCGTTAAAATTACACTTATGCTTCTTTACTAAATACTGTATCATAGTAATAGGAAAGTCTGCAATATAAAAGGGAGGGGAAATGCTCGACGACGATAATGTACTGAGACAGCGCGATCCGTCCGACGCTTTGAGCGTGGCGGCGGCGCAGTTTGAACAGGCACGATTTTCGGCTGAGGTTGGTAACCCTGAACATGATGGTCGTGCTATTACGAAAATCGTGATTGCAGGCATGGGAGGTTCGGCATTGGCTGGGCTTATGCTCAAGGCTTGGCTCGAGGCTGAACTAACAGTGCCAATAGAAGTTATCCGCGAATACGACTTGCCCGCGTACGTTGATACAAACACCCTGGTCATTGCAAGTAGCTACTCAGGCAACACCGAAGAAACGGTAAGTTGCTTTGCGCAGGCACGAGAACGCGACGCACAGGTTGCGGTAGTGGCCGCCGGTGGCGAGCTGCAGCGACTGGCCAACGAATATTCGGTGGCGCATGTGGCACTGCCAAATGGAGTACAGCCGCGCATGACCGTACTGTTTGGGTTGCGTGCGCTCACGGCTCTACTAGGGCACTTTGGTGTGATTGGCTTTGATAAATACGACGAAATTAAAGCGCTTGCAGATTGGCTTGGCCAAGAGGCTTTGCAGTTTGTGCCCGGCGTGCGAACCGACAAAAATCTTGCGAAGCAACTTGCCTTACTAAGTGTGGGTAAAACACCAGTCTTTTATGCCGGCAATCTTATGGCACCGGTGGCATACAAATGGAAGATTAGCTGGAATGAGAACGCCAAAAATGTCGCGTTTTGGAATCAATATCCTGAATTTAACCACAACGAATTTATGGGTTGGGCGTCGCACCCGGTAGAAAAGCCATTCGCGGTGTTTGATCTAAAAAGTCGGTTTGAACATCCTCGCATTTTAAAACGTTTCGAAATTAGCGATCGATTGCTAAGTGGTAAACGCCCGAAAGCGATCGAAGTGCCAATGAAAGGTGATTCTGTGCTTGCTCATATGCTATGGGGGAACGTTTTGGCAGACTTCACCAGTATTTATGTAGCTATTTTGAATGGAGTTGATCCTACGCCGGTGTCACTCATCGAAAAACTCAAAGGCGAGCTAAAAACCGCCGATTAGTGATATTGGCGAAGTGAGGTAATTGGGTCTTTGCGTGCTGCGCGTAGGGCGGGGTAAATGCCAAAAACAATGCCGATCAACAGTGCTGTGCCCAAAGAAATACCGGCGATTTGCCAGCTAAGCGCTGGACTAAAGCCAAGGCCAGAGCTCAGTACGAGTGCAATAATATAGCCGGCCACATAGCCAATGCTGCCACCAATAATGCTAATTATGAGGGCCTCGGTAAGAAATTGCCAAACGATATGTGTGTTTGACGCACCGACAGATTTACGAAGACCAATTTCGCGCGTGCGCTCGGCCACACTTACTAGCATTATGTTCATAATGCCAATACCGCCCACGACCAGCGATATAGCAGCAATGGCTGTCATCATGCCTGCAAGGCCGGTAAAAAAGTCGCTGGTTGGCTGAGCAATCTCGTCGCCACTAAAAATAGAGAAGTCTTCCTCATTCATATGATTTTTGATAAGTGTATCTTTTACAGTGGTGGTAACAACAGGAAGTGTTTCTGTATTTGTTGCCTTAACATCAATTTGATTGATTTGAGCAATGCCCTGATGAAAACTTTTGCCACTTTCCATGCTGATAATCGCTGTGCGGTTAAAATCGACATTATTGAAGTTAACGGGGTCGCTTTGGGTTTTTAGAACACCAATAATCGTAAACAGCTGGCCGCGTATTTTAAACGTTTGACCAATTGACTGCTCGGTACCAAACAAGTCAACCGAAAGCTGGCTGCCAATCACCACCGTGTCTTTGTTGGTGACGCTGTCGATAAACTGGCCTTCGCGAATTTCGAGGTTGGCTATGGTGGCAAGTGACGGCGTGGTAGCTAAGATAGTGCTGCTCTTGGCTGTTCTTGTATCGGTTGCAATGCTACCTGGCACAATCATCAGCGGAGCGGCCGCCTCGACATCCGCAACTTGGAGAATATCATCGTAATCTTTTTCGGTCAGTGTACTCGCAACGTAGGTGTTGGTAGTGGTTGGCGTGATAAAATCACCAGGTTGCTCTTTGGGAACGCCGGGTCGTATGACGGCAATGTTGCCCTGAAGGCTGTCGACTTGCTGTGAGACGATTTGCATAACACCGCCACTTAAAGAAAGAATTGTTGTAATGCTCGCAACGCCTATCGCAACACCGAGTGTGGTAAGTAGAGTGCGTGTTTTGGTCGTTTTGAGCGAATGCCACGCAGTTTTAAAGTGATCAACTAGCAACAGTCGGGTCATTTCTTTCTCGCCTTTGCTCTTGGTTTTCTCCTACGTGCTCGTGCCCCTAGTGGAACTTTCTCGTGCTTTTTTTCGAACTGAATCGGTGTTTTTGTATCGCTCGCTATCTGGCCGTCGAGCATATGAATCACTCGGCTGGCGTAGGTGGTGAGATCGGGGTTGTGGGTGACCATAATAATCGTGTTGCCACGCTTGTGAATATCGGAAAGTTCTTCCATAATCACATGACTCGACTTGCTGTCGAGGTTGCCAGTTGGCTCGTCGGCCAGAATAATCGACGGCTGGTTTACTAGTGCCCGGGCGATCGCCACACGCTGCATTTGTCCGCCCGAAAGTTGCCAGGGCATGTAGTATTCGCGCTCCGAAAGATGAAAGTTTTTTAAGACATCGCTGGCCATTTCGAGACGTTTGGTGCGGTGAATGCCACTATAAGTAAGCGGAAGAGCCACATTCTCGATAACTGGTAGACGATGAATAAGGTTGAAATGCTGGAAGACGATACCAATTTGTTTGGCGCGAATTCGGGCATGGCGGGCGCTGCTAAAGCGGGCAATATCACGGCCATCGAGTAAATATTCGCCGCCATTGGCGCGGTCGAGAAGCCCTAAAATATTAAGAAGTGTGGTTTTGCCGCAGCCACTCGGGCCCATAATAGTAATAAACTCACCTGGCTCGATCGTTAAATCAACGTTATCGAGGGCAAAATGTTCAGCATCGCCAATTCCGTACCTTTTCGATAGGCCTTTAAGCTCGATTACCGGTTCGTTTATAGTTTTTGCCATTCTTTATTTATTATAGAGATGCTTACATGTCAAAAGCAACCGCGATCGCAACGTAAATAATACAACTGCTATAATAAAAGTATTGGAGAGGTGCAAGAGTGGTTGGTGAAGCGTCGTGAAGGTCAAAATATGCTTGCATAATTTTGAACGAACAAGCGGAAGAGCGAAGCGATATTGGCACGTATAATGATCTGTTAGAATAAGAAGAAGTCTGGAGAGGTGACCGAGTGGTCGAAGGTGCACGCCTGGAACGCGTGTGTGCTGGCAACAGTACCCAGGGTTCGAATCCCTGTCTCTCCGCCAATAAAATACGACGCTCTTTAGGGCGTCGTATTTTATTGCGATGATGTTGATTTGAACCCTGGGGTTTTGCGTAGCAAAAACGACCCAGTGGTTCGGCGAAAGGAGTGAAACGAAAAAGTGTTTACATTTTTTCGTAAACGACTGGAGGAGCGCAGTGAAGCAAGGGGCGATACCCCTGTCTCTCCGCCAAGAAATTATATCTTCGTTAGATTACGAATAGCTTGAACGGCATCACTCACGCTCATAGCCGTTGTATCGATAACTGTCGCCTGCGGGTTATCCTGCCAAGCAGAGAATTCTTCGTGCTGACTAGCAACTAACTCTTCGTTTAGTCGAGCATCACCGAGTCGTTGATTATTCTGCGCAATCGCCTTTTCGGCATTGGGGAGAAAAACAATTATTTCGTAAGCCGTTCCTTCAAGTGCTGTTTGCCATTTATCGAGTACGTATGGGTCGAGTGTAATAAAGCAATCAATAATACAGTTTATCCCTGCTTGTTGATATCGCCTAGCCATATCTCCGCAAATAGCAATCGAGACGTTCATTTGTGCTTCGGTCTCTTTTGTCCATGAGTCAGAAGGATTTTTAAACCCGGCTTTTACGAGCTGCCGGATTGCATCTTGTTCAACGAGCGCCCAAGTCTCGTCGGCATTTTTTGCGAATGCTTTGCTAGCGGTGGTTTTTCCGGCTCCGGGTGGACCAGTGAGGAGGAGTATTTTAGACATAGTTACTAGTATAGCAGGCAGAGTTTTCTATAAGTATCGACACTATATTTAGCGTTGTAAATAACAAACAGTACACTATAAAGTGTTAAATTGGCTGTGGTAATAAAAACAGCTATAAAAGACTTGCAAACCACACATATAGGGTCTATAGTCATATTCAGACACTACATATGTAGTAGTTCAACAAAAATACACATTTGGCAAGGAACCAAGAGGGAGTGCTTTCTGGGTAGGAAAGTGTGGTTTTCTTGTTGGCCTCAGATAGAGGTGTGTGAGAGATAAAATAAATAAGGGGTATAAGGTATGAGCCAAATCCACGTGGTCAAGCGTGACGGTACTCGTGAAGCGTTTGACGCCAACAAAATTAACTTGGCATTGGTCAAGGCAACGGAGGGGTTGCCAGACCAAATTAGTAAAGTGGTACAGGTGGCCACCGAAGTGCAGCTAACGCTGTTCGACGGCATCACCACTCAGCAGCTCGACGAAGCGGTGATTCACACGGCACTGCAAAATGTCAAAGACGATCCTGATTTTGACAAGATCGCTGCGCGTTTGCTGCTAAAAAACACATACAAAAACATTTTAGGGGATTACGAAACCGACGAAGAGTTGAAAAAACTCCACGAAGAAAAATTCCCCGAATATGTCAAACAGGGTATTGCCGACAAGTTGCTTGATTCGCGCATGAACACAAAAGTGTTCAATATCAAAAAACTGGCAAAAGCACTCGACCCAACACGCGACCAATTGAGCAAATATCTTGGGGTGATTACCAACAACAACCGCTACGCGCTGCGTAAACAAAGTGGTGCGCCGATTGAAGTGCCGCAGTTTACTCACATGCGTATCGCCATGGGCTTGAGCTTTAACGAACCCGACCCAACAGCTGCCGCGCTTGATTTTTACGATCACATGAGCCGACTCGAATACGTGCCGGGTGGTTCAACCCGTATTAACGCCGGTGGAGCGTTCCCGCAACTCTCGAACTGTTTTCTTTTCAATATCGACGACGACATGGAATCGATCGCCAAAGGTGTGCGCGACACCATGTGGATTGCCAAAGGCACAGGCGGCATCGGCATCGGCATTACCAAACTGCGCGCAGCGGGTAGCCCGGTGAAGACTACCAACACCGAATCAACTGGTCCGATTCCGTTTATCAAAATGATCGATACGGCGCTCTTTGCGGTAAGCCGTAAGGGTAAAAAAGCTGGTGCCGCTGCGATTTACATGGAAAACTGGCACCTGAACTTTCCGCAGTTTTTGGATCTCAAACAAAACAGCGGCGACCCGTACCTGCGAACCCGTATCGCAAATACGGCAGTGTACTTGAGCGACGAATTTATGAAACGTGTCGAAAAGGGTAAAGATTGGTACATGTTCGACCCAGCTGACACGCCAGATTTGACCGAGCTTTACGGCGATGCATTTAGCAAGCGCTACAACGAATATGTCAAACTGGCCGAAAAAGGCGAAATGCGCGACTTTACCAAAACCAGTGCTCGTGAACAGTGGCGCCAAATCTTGATCACGCTGCAGGCAACCAGCCACCCATGGCTTACCTGGAAGGACACGATCAACGTGCGCGCGCTCAACAATAACACCGGTACGATTCACCATAGCAACCTTTGTACCGAGATTACCTTGCCACAAGACAAAGACAATACCTCTGTTTGTAACCTGGTGAGTATCAACCTTTCGGCTCACTTGAACGAAGACAAGACCTGGGATTGGGATCGCCTGGCAAGTAGTAGCCGCAGCGCGATTCGTCAGCTTGACAACCTGTGCGATATTACCAACACACCAATTCCAGAGGCTATGAATTCGAACCTGCAAAACCGTGCACTTGGTTTGGGCGTGATGGGCTTCACTGACGTCATCGAAAAGCTTGGTTATAGCTACGAATCCGAAGAAGCGTACGACTTGATGGACCAACTGGTCGAATTTGTGAGTTACCATGCGATCGACGCCAGCGCCGACATGGCGGTTGAAAAAGGCGCTTACCCAATGTTCAAAGGCAGTGCCTGGAGTAAGGGCGAGCTGCCAATGGATACGCTAGATAAACTAGCAGCCGACCGTCATGTGAAAGTCGACATTACCCGAAAAACGCGTATGGACTGGGAAAGCCTGCGGAAGAAGGTGAAAAAGGGTATGCGTAACGCTACCCTGATGGCTATTGCCCCAACTGCCAATATCGCGCATATTGCCGGCACCACACCTGGGCTCGACCCGCAGTTTGCGCAGATTTTCTCGCGTACCACATTGAACGGCAAGTTTTTGGAGGTGAACACCAACCTTGTTCACGACCTAAAACAACTTGGCATTTGGGAAGAAGTGAAAGACGAAGTCTTGCGTACCCAGGGTGACGTGCAACAGATCGACGCAATTCCTCAGGCCATAAAAGATGTGTATAAAACCAGCTTCCAATTGAGTCCATATGCGTTTATCGAAGTGGCAGCCCGTGCACAAAAATGGGTCGACCAAGCGATCAGCCGCAACATGTACCTGGAAACCCGCGACATCGACGAATACGAAAAAATCTACAGCACTGCCTGGAAAAAGGGTCTCAAGACGACTTACTACCTACATGTCAAACCACGCCACCAAGCCGAACAAAGCACCGTAAAGGTCAACAAAGCCGAGACCGGCACTGGCCCACGAAAGAGCGGCTTCGGATTCGCTAAAAAACAAACTGTCTAAAAAGGGAGGGAACAAAAAATGAATGCAAACCAAATCTTAAACGACGACATGACACTTGAAGAAAAGTTGGCCGCAATTGAACAGGCGATGAAAAACGCCCAGGAACAAGCCAACGAAGAAGCAGCAAGAAACGGCACGGTAGCTGCACCGCTTGACCCAGCCGAACTAACCATGTGTGAAGGTTGCCAATAAATAAAATTAATTATAACGAAAGGAGACCAAGGGAAAAGAGCAGCCCGAGTCGACGGATTTATTCCGGCGCTCGGCGCGATGAGAAAAACCGTAGGTTTGTCTCATAAGCCCTTGGGCGCAGTAATATGGCAGGAATTTTAGGAACCGGTATTCAGGACGGATTGCTCCTCAAGCCAATCAATTACCAGTGGGCGATGGATTTATATAACCAAGCGGTGGCAAACACCTGGTTTCCCAACGAAATCCAGCTGACCCAAGACCTTAGTGACTGGAAAAAAATGAGCGATGAAGAGCGCCACGCGCTGGAATTCCTCATGAGCTACTTTAACCCGAACGAGCTGCTGGTAAATAAAGCGCTGGCGTTTGGTGTCTATCCATATGTGAATGCAGCCGAATGTCACCTGTACCTGGCCAAACAAATGTGGGAAGAAGCCAACCATTGTATGAGCTTCGAATACGTGCTCGAAACATTCCCGATCGACCGCGACAAAGCCTACGCGGCCCACGTGGAAACCCCAAGTATGGCGCGCAAAGAAGAATTCGAAACGAAATTCATCAAGCGCATGACCGAACAGACATTAGATATTACCACGACCGAAGGTAAAAAAGATTTCATTCGCAATCTCATCGCCTACAACATTATCCTGGAAGGTATTTGGTTCTATAGCGGATTTATGGTAGCGCTTTCATTCCGCCAACGCAATTTGCTGCGTAATTTCGGTAGCCTGATCGACTGGGTGGTGCGCGACGAAAGCTTGCACCTCAAATTCGGTATCAATTTGATTCTCACCGTACTGGAAGAAAACGAAGACCTCCAGACCGAAGAGTTTGCAGCCGAAATCAAGCAAATGATTCTCGACGGCGTGGAGATGGAAGAACAATACAATAAAGACCTGCTACCAAACGGCATCTTGGGCCTGAACGCCGACTACATCAACCAATACGTGAAATACCTGGCCGACCGCCGTCTGGAAGAACTTGGCTTTGACGCACACTATAAAGTATCAAACCCAGCCAAATGGATGGCCGCTGCCAACGACACACTGGAACTGGTGAACTTTTTTGAAAGCACCAACACCAGCTACGAAGTGAACGCCGGCACGGGTAGCAAAAAGTCCGACTAAGAGATAGTATGACAGAGTTTTTAGGAGATCCCAGGGAATTTATCGCGAAAACTGCAGCCGGCCTTGCTGAAGTGGGAATTGATCGCGGCGAAATAGCCTCAATGGACCATATTTGTTACCGTGTTGAGACTGCGGCTCAGTATAAAAAATTCTCAAAAAAAGCTCTTGAAATAGCGAATCTTGTTGCGATAAATAAAGTGAATGGCCGTGACATTGGTACGTATGAGTTTTATAACTATCTTGAGGCTGCTGGCTATGTCGTACCGTTTCTTGAACTGCCCGAACCAAAGCCGAGCAAGCCATATAGAGAAGGTTGGGAGCATGTCGAGCTGGTGACTGCCGGTACTTTAAAAAGGTTTCGGGAACGTCACCCAAATCTGCCGTTTTCAGATGCTGACACGGACAAAGTCATTAATCCAGAACTTGGACTAAAAGTTCCTGTATCGATGGGTATGCTCGTTGTAAAATTCCATGAACAGTCAATCGGCTCGGTGGCAGGGATCGAGCAACGTCTTGAGGCACAAGGAATAAACTATGACGTCAGAAATCGAGGTTAAGTAATGTTCGATACGCTGGTGCCGGTAATAATCAGTGGGCAGAAAGAAGAAGGAGATGAAAAGCGGTAAAAAAGCTTGGAAGATAGCACTATGGGTGGTCGTTTTAGGTATTGTCGCGGCATTTGTCTATATGGTGGCGCAAGCTCGCAGCGGCCATTCCCAGTCTGACAAGCCACAGGTGCTCACTACCTTTACCGTTCTCGCCGATATGGCGCGCAATGTCGCGGGCGACAAAGCCGATGTCGATTCGATTACCAAGCCCGGTGCCGAAATCCATGGCTACGAACCCACACCGGGTGATATGACCCGGCTAGACGGCGCAGATATGGTGCTCGATAACGGCATGAACCTTGAAAAGTGGGCCGAAAAACTGTACCAAAATGTGCCCGATGTGCCGCACGTCACGCTTACCGAAAGTATTGAGCCCGTTTCGATTGCAGAAGGGCCGTACCAGGGCAAGCCAAACCCCCACGCCTGGATGTCGCCCCAAAATGCACTGGTGTATGTCGAAAATATCGTCAAAGCGTTGGTGCAGATTGATCCGCACAATCAGGTGTATTATCAGCAAAACGCCAACACTTATAAAGATCAAATCCGCCAAGTTGATTCCGAGCTCCGCACCGAACTCGGTAAATTACCCGAAAACAACCGCTATTTGGTCAGCTGCGAAGGCGCCTTTAGCTATTTGCTGCGCGATTATGGCTTAAAAGAACTCTATCTCTGGCCGATTAATTCCGATAGTCAGGGTACGCCGCAACAAATCCAGTATGTGGTTGACACCGTGCGGGCTAACAAAATCCCAGCTGTTTTTTGCGAAAGCACCGTGAGCGACAAAGCGCAGCAGCAGGTGGCAAGTGAAACCGGCGCGTATTTTGGCGGCGTATTTTATGTGGACTCACTCTCGGGTAGCGATGGCCCGACACCTACCTATATCGATCTTCTGCGTTACAATACCGATACTTTGATTAATGGGCTGAAAGGCAATCATGAAGACCGCAATTGAAATAAAGGGCGTGACAGTGCGTTATCAAGGGAAAATCGCGTTAGAAAATGCGACAGCTAGCGTGCCCACTGGTACAATCTGCGGCCTCGTGGGGATGAACGGTGCTGGTAAATCAACGCTTTTCAAATCGATCATGGCCGCCGTGCCCTTGAGCAAGGGGAGTGTTCGTCTTGCTGGCCACACAGTCAAAACCGCGCAAAAAAAGGGCATCGTGGCCTATGTCCCACAAACCGAAGCAGTGGACTGGAATTTCCCCGTTTCGGTACGCGACGTGGTAATGATGGGGCGCTACGGCTTTATGAATGTCTTTCGTTGGGCTTCAAAACGAGACCACAATGCAGTTGCCAAAGCACTCGAGCGAGTTCAATTGAGCGATCTTGCCGATCGCCAAATCGGCCAGCTTTCCGGCGGGCAACGTAAACGTGTATTTGTGGCGCGGGCCCTGGCCCAGGGTGCCTCAATTTTGCTGCTCGACGAACCGTTCGCTGGTGTAGACGCCAAAACCGAAGCTTCGCTGGTAGAATTGCTGCATGACCTTCAGAAACAAGGTGTTACCACGCTGATTGCTGCACACGATCTTAGCACCATTCATTCCTACTGTGACTACATTATTTTACTCAGGACAACCGTCATTGTCAGCGGCCCAACAAAAAAAGTATTCACACCAGAAAACATTGCCAAAACCTACGATAGTATTCTAGGTAAAAAAGGAACCATGCCATGGATTTCTTAATCACACCGCTGACCTACGATTTTATGCTCAAAGCCGTGATCGTCAGCTCGTTAGTGGGTGTCGTGTGCGCGCTACTTTCATGCCTGCTGGTGCTTAAACGCTGGTCGCTCATGGGTGAGGCGGTCTCGCACTCAGTGCTCCCTGGTGTGGTACTGGCCTATGTGATCGGGATTCCGTTTAGCATTGGTGCGTTTGTGTTTGGCTTGGGCAGTGCACTTTCCATCGGCTATATCAAACAAAAAGTCCGCCTCAAAGACGACGCGGTGATGGGGATCGTCTACACGACGCTGTTTGCGCTTGGGCTTGTGCTGGTGTCTAAAATCCCCAGCAATATCGACCTCATGCATATTTTGTTCGGCTACGTACTGGGCATTTCCGACATCGACGCATGGCAAACCACCGGTATTGCAGTGCTAGTAGCTGGCGTTATTATCGCACTGCGCCGCAGCTTGCTACTGTATTGTTTCGACCCGGCGCATGCCCGCGCTATTCGATTGAATGTATCATTTTACCACTATTTGCTGCTTGTTCTTCTCGCACTCACCGTGGTGGCGTCGGTACAAACTGTTGGGTTGATTCTCGTGGTTGCTATGCTGATAATTCCCGGTGCAATCGCGCACCTGCTCACCGATAAATTCGATAAAATGCTCCTGATTGCCAGCGGTGTGAGTGTCGCAGCCTGCGTGGCCGGTGCTTACGCTAGTTATTATTTCGATGTCTCTACCGGCGGGGCGATGGTATTAGTGCTTGGTGTGATATTCATTCTCACATTCATTGCCGGCCCTAAATACGGGATTTTGTCGCGGGTATTCGCGAAACGCCAGGCGATATAAAGTTAAAAGCCCCGCGCAGATCTTGCGCGGGGCTGTTTTTGAGCGATGTTAGTCGCACTTGATCGAATATGCCATCGTGGACGACACGCCCGACTGAAGGTCGAGGTGAACGTTGACGACTTCTCCGCTTTTGTTCTTTAGGGTGAAGTCGCAGTGAGTGTCCACCCTGTAGACGATGGTGCGCGGGTCGAGGTCGAGGTCCCCCTTGAAATACGTCTTGTCCTTTCCGATGGTGCTCGGAAGGACGACGGTCTGCGTCTCGTCTTGTCCACGAGAAGCGGCGGCGAAGAGGGTGGCGACGAACTGCTGCATTGTGAGGAGGTGCGCTTCGACCGGGGCGACGGCACCGTTCTCAGCGAAGAGGTGCGGTGTTGCTGCCACTGTGGGCGGCTGACTACCCGATCCGGTGTATCGACGAAGTTCGTGTTGCATGAGCTACTCCCTAGCTTGCTTGTACGGTCGATCAATACAATAATAGCACCATTTGCATTAAATGTCAAGTATTATGAGATAGGAGGTATGAAAAGCCCCGCACCTGTGTGGTGCGGGGGAGGCTCAGGGCTGAAAGCGCGTGCGCCGTTTGGCTGGCTTTGCCAAAGACTGATTGGCCGGAATCCGAGAAAGCTTCACGGTCACTCGTTGGGCGACAGTATCGACCCAAAATTCAGCAGTTTTATTGTCGACGGGGAAGTAGTGTTTAACCACGGCTCCCTCTAGAACACCTTCGTCACCCTCGATGCTGACTGTAGGCAAAGTAACGCGAGTTTCTTCGCACGACCCCCGAAGCGATGCCCGCAGCTTCACAAGGAAGTGCTCGATCTCATCCATGTTGTTGCACTGAATGATTACCTCATCGTCATCGTTCCGGAAGACAACTAGTCGAGCGTTGTTTGCTAGCGGGTTTACGGCGCCAGAATCGGTAGTGCGAGGAAGTACGATCGTTTCGTTGAGCATTGATTGCTCCCAAAGTGTAGTGTACTGGACGTTCTCGTAAGGGGCGAGGCTTTATTGTGGAAGGTGCCATATGCTACCAGGATTGGCACTTCCAGGTGTTATATCTACAAGACAGAGGTATAGTCTTTGGTGATGTGGCGATACCATTGTTGACTCGAAGCAATAATACCCTTCGGTTGTCTCGGAGACACGCGACCATGTTCCGGCAAGCGGATACGCAGTGAGTTGGGTGCGCTGTGTATAGAACACGCAGCCAGTTCGATCTCTTGGTCGCTTATTGCCACTCGTTGCGAGAGCTAGTCGAAGTTGTTCGATATCAAATGCTATGATACGCATGCCTTCGTCGCGATAAACTGTAAACGTTCCCTGGTCATTCTCGTACATGACGGCCGGTGCGGTAATCATTCTACTCCAATTTGCTAGACGGACCAAACATATTATAAGGCATAGTAAGATTTTGTCAAAACACTGCTATACTAAAGAAATGAAAACGAAGCTGCTGATTTTTGGGATTACGGGTGATCTTGCAAAACGTAAATTGCTGCCGGCGCTTGGGCAGATTATACAAACAGGGGAATTCAACGATCTTGAAATTATTGGCGTATCGCGGCAAAACGTTTCGGTGAGTAGTTTGGTGGGGGAGGGTGAACTTGCTCGAAAGACATCTGTTTTTACTATGAATCTTGCGGCGGCTGCCGACTATGAACGTTTGCGTGACTATGTGGCACTGCTGCCAAACGAACAGCTACTTGCTTACTTTTCGGTGCCACCAAGTGCAGCGACACAGATCGTTGATTTTATGGGCGAGGCGGGCATAAATACACCCAATGTGAAGCTTTTGTTTGAAAAACCGTTTGGCATTGACTATATTTCTGCTCAAGAGGTGATTGCTCGAACCGCACGGTATTATAACGAAGAACAAATTTATCGGATCGATCATTATTTGGCAAAAGAGATGGCTCAAAATATCGTGGCTTTTCGCGGTGGTAATGCGCTGCTGAGTACAGTTTGGAACCGTGATTCGATCGATAAGATTGAGATTATTGCCAGCGAAAAGATTGGAATTGAAGGTAGAACGAACTTTTACGAGCAAACCGGTGCCCTGCGCGATGTAGTACAGGGACATTTAATGCAATTGTTGGCGCTCACGCTCATGGATATTCCCGATGAGCTTGATTGGAACGAATTGCCAATGTTACGACTTCGGGCGCTCCAGGCGCTTCAACCTGTTAACCCGGAGCAGGCAATCCGCGCACAGTACGATACGTATCAAGCAGAGGTAGAAAACCGGGGCAGCCTTACTGAGACTTTCGTGTACCTGCGCTTACAGTCAAACGCTCCGCAGTGGCAAGATGTGCCGATAACCCTTGTAACCGGCAAGGCGCTGAGTGCAAAAACCACCGAAATCAGGCTGCATTTCCGCCGTAAACACGAAGCTCAGAGCAATGTTCTAACGCTTCATATTCAACCCAACGAAGGTGTAGAGATCGAACTCTTTACGAAAAAACCCGGCTATGACCGCCAATTTGTTCCGCAAAAACTAGCTTTCTCATATCCAGAAGATACGATACTACCTGACGCCTACGAACAAGTGCTGGTTGATGCTATTAGATCGCAAAAAAGTTTGTTCACGAGTAGCGAAGAAGTGCTGGCGAGCTGGAAAATCCTCCAACCTGTTCAAGATGCATGGACCATGGATAGTACGCCACTTTCTCGTTATGAAAAAGGCAGTTTGCATGGCAGCCTAATATCACAACACTAGAAGCTTATTTTCTATATATAATTAAGAATAGACAAAGTAAGTTAGGGGGGCACATGATTGATCTCGATGCGATAATTGCACAATCAGATATTACTTCAAAAAACTATCTTCAGGGTGAGCACCGTGGGGCGTCGTGGTTTGTAAAACGGCTAATACTCAAAAATCAACTTACCAAGCAGGTGCGGGCAAATGAACAGCAGGCTATTGATACTAGTGTGATGGTGTACGATATTACCGATCAAAAATGGGTCTACAAATACAATACCGACTATGTGCATTATGCGGCGAGTATCAGCAAGCTGTTTGTAACGGCGGTGCTACTTGACGAACTTCGCGCAGGCACGACAACGCTTGATACGGTGATTAGCTGGGATGCGTCGGATCGCCGAGCGGGCGCTGGCGTGTACGATGCTGATACGTCGCCGCTGAGTGCAACGGTTGGTGAGGTGCTGTTTGATATGTTGAATCAATCGGGTAATACAGCCGTGCGCGCGATTGTCAACAAGGTGCTTGGCGGGGCCGACGCCGTTAACGCTCAGTACGAGCAAGACTATCCTAGTCTTGAGGTAACCCGTTTACAGCCGCTGAGTAGCACGAGTTTCTTATTGGGCTACACCACACCGGCAGAATCTGATTTTATTTTGAAACACCTTTATGCGCAAACCGACGATTATGCAGTTTTTGTCAAAAACGCGCTAGCGACCAATATTTTTGACGATTACGGTCCACGTAGCCAGGTGAAGGATCACGAAAACATTACCGTTATCGACAAGCAGGGTCAGTTGAACGACCCCGAGGGGAACAACCGCCACGATATTGGCGTGATTGAAAATGCTCAAAATGGTCACAAACTTCGCTATGTGCTCATGACAACCAATTACGAACAACCCGCTGGCGAGGCGACCGATTTTGCTATAGCCTCGTTGCAAGAGTTTGGCCGAGATATGCTATGGTTTGAGGGCGATAAGACGCCGCAAGAGTCAAGTCAGCAAATAGCTCCATTCCGGGCACAAGCCGATATTCAGGTTGAAAACGGGCGAATGGAATACTAGCTACTCATACTATATGTAGCGTATAATGAACAACAAATGCGCTATATATAGTGTTTTCTGAGAGACCATGCTATAATGAAATTCCATGGAGAAATCAACAACCATGGAGCAAAAAGAAAAATACATATTTGTAACTGGAGGTGTCCTCTCGGGGGTAGGAAAGGGTATTACTGCGGCAAGCATCGGTGCCGTGTTGCAGGCTGCAGGTGCCCGCGTCTCTATTCAAAAGTGCGACCCGTATCTCAATGTAGATGCGGGCCTTTTGAATCCAGCCGAACACGGCGAATGTTTTGTGACGCGCGACGGTGCCGAGACAGATTTGGATTTAGGACATTATGAACGGTTTCTCGATATTGAGCTCGAGCAAAAAAATGCCACACTTTCGGGCAGGTTGCTACAAGAATTAATCGCCGACGAGCGCGCCGGTAAATTCCGTGGCAAAACGGTGCAGCTGGTGCCGCACTTAACCCAGGCTATTCAGCGAGCGATTTTACGTGCCGGTAAGGGAAGCGATGTACATATTGTTGAGATCGGCGGCACGGTGGGCGACTACGAAGGCTTGAGTTACATTGAGGCGATTCGAGAATTTGCCTTAAAAGTTGGCCGTGAAAACTGCTTGTTTGTGCATGTGGTGTACGTACCGTTTATTAGCACGAGCAAAGAATTCAAAACCAAGCCCGCCCAAAATGCGCTAAACGATCTGCGCGGGTTTGGCATTGTGCCCGACAGTGTGATTGTTCGTAGCGACGAGCCCGCACCAAAAAGTGTTGCCGAAAAGATTGGCTTGTTCGGCGGCGTGCCAATCGAGAACGTGCAGCTGATGCCAAATATCGATACGGTCTATCGAATTCCTCTGATGATCGGCAGCAATGGCTTATATACAATGCTTAAAAAATTTGCGCAGCTGCGCCGCAAGCCGAATCTCGCCAAATGGCAGAAAATTATTGCCGCACAAGATGCCAAACCGACTAAAAACATCACCGTTGGGCTTGTAGCCAAGTACATCGACAATGACGACACCTACCTTTCTGTCACCGAAGCTTTAAAGGCGGCCGCATGGGCAGAAAATGTGAGCCTAAGGATTAAATGGATAAACGCCGAAAAGGCCAGCGAAGCCGACTTTGCTAGTGTTGACGGTCTATTGGTGCCAGGCGGGTTTGGTGCACGTGGGATTGAAGGAAAGATCGCGGCTGCGCGCTATGCACTCGAGCATAATGTACCCTATTTGGGAATCTGCCTTGGCCTGCAGGTAGCGGTGATCGCGAGTGCGCGCAGGGCAGGACTGAAAAATGCCAATAGTAGTGAATTTAGCGATACCAAAGATAATGTCGTCTACATTATGGAAGGCCAAGCTGGCAAAGAATCAACTGGTGGCACGATGCGCCTGGGTGATTATCCGGCGGTGTTGCAAAAAGGTTCAATGGTTGCGCAAACCTATGGCAATACCAAAGTCACTGAACGTCATCGTCATCGCTACGAAGTGAATCAAAAGTTTATTCGCGAGATAGAGCAGGGCGGGCTGCAAATTACCGGCTTCTCGCCGAATAAAAAACTGGTGGAATACGTTGAAGTGCCAAACCACTCGTACTTTGTGGCGACCCAAGCTCATCCAGAATTCAAAAGCCGGCCATATCGGGCGCATCCGTTGTTTCAAGGGCTTATTGCTGCTAGTGAAAGAGCTTCAGAGAATTAAAAGCCCTCGGTTGTACCGAGGGCTGAGGTGATGTCTAATCTCTTATGTTTTTTCAGCCTGTCTTCCACCTCCACCATAATAGGTTTGCCACTCGTATCCACCTGGTAGGCTACTTGGTCGTCCCATTTATGGTTGTCATACATGACAGGATTGTCCGCTTTGCCATCTTTGTTCAGTTCGAACCGAACACCACCGCTCGGAGGAACTATGATGAGCGTGACAACCCGCCAGCCCTTAACGCCCAAGAAGACAGTTGTCTGAATGACCATTCCTGTCCGAATTGAGCTGGCTGGCATCGTCTTTGACCTGATTGAATCTTTCATCCCACACCTCTCGAGTAGACGATACGATTAGTATAGCAAACAACATTGACAAATAATAAAGCATATGCTAATATAGATATGTCTAATAGGACAAAACAAACATGATCGAAGAAGAAAAAGATCCAAATATCACCAACGAAGACCTCGATACGCTGCGTGTACTTTTGCATAATATTCGCGGCATTAGTGCGGTCTCAACTACAACGTCGTATTTGCCTCAGGACGATTCGGAAGTAAAGTAGCTTCCTCTCTGTTATAATAGTGGCAATGAACGATACGATTGCTGCAGTAGTCCAAAAATTATTTGATCTCAGCGAGCCGGTGACCGTTACGCGGCCCGATGCTCAGTTTGGTGATTATGCTACCAATATTGCGTTGCAGCTGGCAAAAAAAGTTGGCAAAGCGCCGCGCGATATTGCCGAACAAATTGCGGCAGAGCTTCGCGGGACAGGGCAGTATCAAGAGGTAAATGTAGCTGGGCCAGGCTTTATTAATATTCGGCTTACCGACAAAGCGCTCCTCGCTGAACTTACTACCAACTCGAACAAAACGCGTGATGGCCAGGTGGTGGTGATTGAAACCAACAACCCGAACCCCTTCAAAGCAATGCATATTGGCCACGCCTTCAATGCGATTTTAGCTGATACAATCGCCAATCTTTTAGAGGCCGATGGTGCCACAACCCACCGGGTAAGTTACCACGGTGATGTAGGTTCGCATGTGGGCAAAAGCATGTGGGCGCTGTTGAAATATATTGATGGTGATATTGCCAAGTTACATGCTGTACCAGCAAATGAACGCAATAGTTTTATGTCGCGTATGTATGCCGAAGGCGCGGCTGCCTACAAGGCGGACGACCAAGCAAAACAGGCAATTATTCATTTAGCGCAGCAATCATTTACACTGGAAGATCCGCTTTACCGCGAAGTATACGAAACCTGCAAGGCCTGGAGTTTTGAGGAACTCGATAAAATCGTGAAGCGGCTAGGTAACATGCCTGTCGAAAAGCGATATTTAGAAAGCGCCGCCGACCAACTGGGTGTTGATACCGTACGTCAGCATGTGGGCGATGTGTTTATTGAAAACGAAGGTGCTTTGGTGTTTCCTGGCAGCGAATATGGGTCGTTCGATAACGCTTTTGTAAGTTCAACCGGTCGCGGGCTGTACGGCGCACGCGACCTGGGGTTAATGCAGCTCAAAAACAGCGACTACCATGCTGAAAAAAGCTATATTGTCACCGCCGAAGAGCAGCGCGATTATTTTAAGGGTGTGATTAAAGCGGCGGAGCTGTGTTTACCTGAACTTACCGGTGTGACAACCAATATTTCTACCGGCACCGTGGTGCTTTCTACTGGCAAAATGAGCTCGCGTACTGGCGAGGTGATAGAAATTGCGTGGTTGTTCGACCGTGTGGCCGAGGCAATTGCCGAACGAGGTGGCCAGCCCACGGACGAGATTGTGGCGGGTGCACTGCGTTACCAATTCTTGAAAGTGCGCATTGGTTCAGATGTGGTGTTCGACATTAACGAAGCCGTGAGTTTGCATGGCAACAGCGGCTCGTATTTACAGTACGCGCATGCTCGGGCAAAAAGTATCTTAGAAAAAGCGACGGCTGAACCAGCTGAGATTGCGACCGTGGAGCTTGACCCCGCTGAACGTAGTTTGGTACGAAAACTCACTGAGTACACCGAGATAGTGCAAACCGCTCAGCGAGATTTACTCCCTCATGGTATTTGCACCTATTTGTATGAACTCTGCCAAGAATTTAACCGTTTTTACGAAAAAAGCCGGGTAATTGGCAGTGATCAAGAGGCAAAGCGCGTCGCACTGGTGACGCAGTATGCTAATACATTGCAGCGCGGCCTGGCAATTCTCGGTATTCACGCTCCCGACAAGATGTAAATGTGTTACAATATACCTAGACTTGCTGCGGTGGGCGATCCCCAAGTAGTACTTCTCTAACGAATGTCACACCAGACATCGTGTCGGTTTCCAGTTTTCTTGGAGGAAATGTGGCAAAGCCAAGAGGCGCAAAACGTGGTCAGAGACAGCAGCCTGATCAAAACATTCTCAATCTACTTCGTCGAAATGCAAGAGGAGTCAGGGGTGATGCGCAAATTATCACTAATCTTCTCCATCATCGCAACCAGCCTACCCAAAAGCGTGAGGTAGAGGCAGCGATCAGGAGATTGCTGGATGAAGGGCTCATTATACTTAATGGCGATTACCTTGTCGTTAAGGGGTAGCAAGTAGCGAGGCTGTACAGCTCATTGTTGTGCAGCCTTATAATTCAATAGGGGGGATATGAAAAGAACTGATGAACAATGGCGTGAGATTTTAACGCCGGAACAATTTGCGGTGCTGCGCGAAAAACACACCGAAGCACCGTTTAGCGGCGAATACGATGGTTTGTATGCTGACGGCGTGTATGCCTGTGCGGCATGTGGGCAAGTTCTGTTCGACAGCAATGCAAAATTCGACGCAAAGTGTGGCTGGCCGAGTTTTTATGATGCCAAACCAGGTGCGGTGGAATTTCATGCAGACGATTCACTGGGTATGTCGCGCACCGAAGTGACATGCGCCAATTGTGGCAGTCATTTGGGTCACATATTTGAAGGCGAAGGCTTTGCAACGCCAACAGATAAGCGCTATTGTATCAACTCTTTGAGCTTGAAATTTACACCCGATATTAAAAAATAGCTCTCGAAAACTGTTGCAAATTATACATAAAGCCACTACTGTTAGTGATCTCTTGAATATACACTCAATGGGCGTAGAATAAGAATTACCGTTAAAAATCTGGAGGATTATATGATAGAGGCTGTCCAGCGCTTGAAGCGCAATGCTGAAACGTTATTTACGGAAGATGAGATTAAAGCTTTAGGGGAGCCGAATCGAGTTAATATTTATAAATCAGATGATGAGGATGTTCTTATAGTACGCGCCCAACACAGGGATGGTCTTGACGTACTGGAGGTGGATTTAAGCTACTTGAAATGCAACCAGGCCAGACGATAGAAGGACTAGAAGATTCTGCAATTGAACAAGCAGCTGGACTTTCAACACTTATGACAGCAAAGGGTGAACTTGTTAATCTCAGGGGACGGTTAAACGGAGTTGGAGAAAATGTTGGTGGTGCTAAAGCGGTAGGCTACGTGTCGCCGGAAATTTTTCGTTCGCAAATTCGAAGAAATAGAGCTTTGGCGCGTTATGTCGTGACGCAGGCAGACAAAGAGCTACTTGGAGTCGGGATTGACCGGCATGCGCCAGATATGAGCACGGGATCAGACGATATGGATGCGATGGCACTCGCACTCGTTGCCTTTCACAAGGGTGACGAGCAGCAGCTAGCGGCATTCAGTGGCAAATCCATGGAGATGGATGGTTTAGAGATTCGCGACATGGCAACAGGCCAGGGGCTTATGTTCACGTTGGAAAATCACCTGAAAGTGCTCGGAAAAGATCCAACGAAAACGACCGTGGCTGTGCAAGGTGGTCCGGGTAATGTGGGATATCACTTTGCAAAGCAAGCTCAGGAACAGCTAGGTGTAAGGATTGTCGGTCTTTCCGACCACAAACGTGCGATTATGGCTATGGGCAACGAAGAATTGCGTCTGGATGACACGGTCACCTTTAAAGATAGAATGATTGAAGACTATGATAGGCAACGTGCGCAGGAGCGCAGTTCAGACGATCTATTGGAGATGGAGGTAGATGTATTGGTGTTTGCAGCAGCACCAGACGTCGTTACTGAGAAAAAAGGCAATGCTGGTCGTATAAAAGCACCGATTATTTTGCAGGGTGCAAATAGCCCTATGGACAATCCTGCTACAGACTATCTACTCCATGAAAGAAAATCTATTGTATCTGATATTCAAGGCAATGCTGGCGGATTTGTCGCCTCTAATATGGAATATAGCCAAGGTGTGAGGCGTGAAAAATGGGAAAGAGGTCTTTCTATGCAAACGCTTCGAATTGTGATGGATGAAGCATACTATAACGTTCTGGCAGAAGCAAACGGTGATCCATATAATCTCGTAGATCCTGCGTACACTCTGGCATTGAAAAACTTCCACCATACATATTCTTCAGGCCTTCTCGTGCCTACGCGTTAGGGGTAACTGTCCGCTCTGCTATAATGTCTCTATGACGAAAAAAGCCAAAGTTCTGTGGATTGATTTGGAAATGACGGGCCTAGATCCGGTTGAAGACCGCATTTTAGAGGTTGCTGCAATTGCGACAGATTGGGATTTTAAAGAAGTTGCCGTGTACGACGCGGTAAAAAAAGTTGGCCCAGCACTCATGAAAAAGCGCATGGTGGGTGAGTTTTGGGAAAAGTTTCCAGAGGTTCGTACGGCGTTAATGGAACAAAATAAGAATGGCAAAAATGGCCGTGTGGTAGAAAATGAACTGCTGGCATTTATCGACGAACACTTTGCTGCCGACCAGCCGGTACTTCTTGCCGGTAACTCTATTCACCAAGACCGCAAATTCATTGCCAATGAATGGTCGCGATTAGACGCTCGATTGCATTATCGTATGCTCGACGTAAGCGCCTGGAAGGTGGTGTTTGAAGGTAAATACGGCAAAAAATTTACCAAACCCGAAGAGCACCGAGCGATCGAAGACATTCGGGGAAGTATTATGGAATTAAAATATTATCTTTCGAAAGTAAAGGCACGAAAATCATGACCCATAAAGAACTTGAAGATTTTTTGCTGAGTTTTCCTAACACTTGGCTAGATTTCCCGTTTGGCGAGGGTACTTCGGTATACAAGGTGGGCAACAAAGCAGCAAATGAAGGAAAGCTGTTTGCGATTATTGCCGACAATAGCAACCCTTTGCGGGTGAGTTTAAAATGCGACCCTCAGTTGGCCGAAAACCTGCGCGAAAAGTATGAATCGGTTCTGCCCGGGTATCATTTGAACAAAAAACATTGGAATACGATTATCTGCAGCGGTCAGCTTAGCGACGACGAAATCAAAGATTTGGCTAGATTAAGCTACGACTTGGTGCAAAAAGGCTAGCCGTCGGCGGCGTTGAAGTTAGAAAACTGTTCGCGGAGCGGTTCAAGGTTGGTATTGGTGTTTTCGAGGAAGCTTTTGAACGATGCATTATTGGTAGAATTGTAAATTTCTCGAATCAATACCGAAACCGTGTCGAGCTGGTAGCTCATTTCACGCGCGTACGTGCGGTCAAATACGGCGTTGAGGCGCGCTTCTTCTAGGTCGGCGGTTAATGTTTCGCCAGATTCCTGAGCGACGATTTTTGCGTCGAGTTTTTCGACATCGATGCCGCTCTCGGTCAGCGGTTCGGCAATATCGCGATTGGTATTGGTTAAGAAAATCGTGAGGTTGCTGTTGGTGTCGCGAAGATCGCCGCTTTTAATATTGGCTTGGGCGTCACTGGCCACGGTTTGCAGGGTAAGTAGGCGAGCAGCGAGTGTTTGCATTTTCTCTTTTGGCCCCGTAACGCCACTTGAGGCAACCATGAAAATGACGGCAATAAGGACTAACAACACCGCACCACCGATCAATAGCAAAAATCGCTTGTTTGTCATACCCGGCTTTTGTTGCTGGGTAGAGATTTGGTTGAGATAATCAACCGGGTATTGCTGATCTTGCTGGGGTGGCATAGTAGCTCTATTTAACCACAAGAAAGATGCACTGCGCAAGCTACCGATCAAATCGCTGAGCAATTCGCTGCACGGTTTGCCAGGTGCGAGTGGTAATTTCTTTACCGTAGTTTTTTTCGAGCCACAACATAAGTGCACTGGCTTTTTGGCTGGTGGAGTTGTAGGTAGAAAATACCGCTTTGTTTTTATAGCTCAAAACTTCAAACCAGTTGTTGTCTTGGTAGGGTAGCTGAACATGTTGGCGTGAAGACTGTTTTGTAAATGTCACCTGAAAACGTGAATCGAGTGCGTCTTTGCGGTCAGTGAAAGGGTTGCTCTTGAGTAAATCCTCGATTTGTTGTTGGCTGCGAATAATTGTCGTACTTCGAAACCCCAGTTCTCGTGGCCAGGCCGCTTCTATAATTGCTTCAAGCTGTGAAATGTCGGTCTCTGCTGATTCGAAAATAATATTGCCGCTTGAAATCACGCTCTGAACGTTTTTCATGCCAAGTTCTTCAATAACTTGGCGCAGCTTTTCATTACGCATATTTGGGTTTCCGGGGCCAATCCCACGAAGCAGAGCAACGTATTTGATCATATATATATATAGTTTACAGGAACTAAGGTTGAGTGAGCAATGCCAACTACAGAGGTAAGATGATATAATAAAACCATGCAGGACGCAAAAGAAGAGGTGCGCGCGCGGCTGAGTATCGAGGATGTGATTGGGGAATACGTCCAGCTCAAGCGCGCCGGCCGGAATTTTAAAGGGCTTAGCCCCTTTAGCGGCGAAAAAACGCCCAGCTTTTTTGTGAGTCCTGAAAAACAAATTTGGCATGATTTTTCTAGTAACAAGGGCGGTGATGTCTTTAGTTTTGTGATGGAAGTCGAAGGTTTAGACTTTCGCCTGGCACTTGAACAACTGGCGCAAAAGGCGGGTGTTGATTTAACGCAGTACGAGTCCAAAAATAATCGTCAATTAGCCCAGCGCAAAAAACGCTTATACGAGGCACTTGAACTGGCAGCGAATTATTTTCAGCATAGTTTGTTAAAAAATCATCACGCTCTTGAATATGTATTTCAAAAACGTGGTTTGAACAAACAAATTGTCCAGGAATTTCGGATTGGCTATGCGCCTACGAGTAACGATGCTTTGGTGCAATTTTTGATAAAAAAGGGGTTTAACCGCCGTGAACTTGACGACGCTGGCCTTACGAACCGCTTTGGTGGCGATCTGTTTCGTGGCCGTATGATGGTGCCGTTAATGGATGTGAACGGACGGGTTGTAGGGTTTACTGCTCGAATTTTAGCCGACGAGCCGAACGCTCCCAAATATCTTAATACGCCGCAAACGCTCCTGTACGACAAAAGCCGTCATGTGTTTGGGCTCACGCAGGCAAAAGCCGCTATTCGCACAGCGGATCATGCGGTAGTGGTTGAGGGGAATATGGATGTTGTGAGTAGCCATCAGGCCGGGGTTGCTGAGGTTGTGGCCACGGCTGGAACGGCAATGACCGAACATCACCTAAAGGCGTTGCGGCGACTCAGTGGTGACGTGCGCCTGGCGTTTGATGGTGACAAGGCAGGGGTGGCAGCAACCGAACGTGCGATTCCTATTGCTGCGCAGGTGGGGGTGGAGT
>Ga0105032_100009_pt1 | contig 86569 bp, 90 predicted proteins | sample RS_126metaG_FD_91481 | JGI IMG/M metagenome (GOLD analysis project Ga0105032, IMG submission 91481) | Switchgrass associated microbial communities from Austin, Texas, USA, to study host-microbe interactions - RS_126 metaG | ecosystem: Host-associated > Plants > Roots > Rhizosphere | place: USA... | reverse complement strand
TGACCGCGGCTGCTGGCACGTAGTTAGCCGACCCTTATTCATGAGTTACCGTCATATTCTTCACTCATAAAAGCAGTTTACAACCCGAAGGCCTTCATCCTGCACGCGGAGTTGCTCCATCAGGCTTTCGCCCATTGTGGAAGATTCCTTACTGCTGCCTCCCGTAGGAGTCTGGACCGTGTCTCAGTTCCAGTCTGACTGATCATCCTCTCAAACCAGTTACCGATCGTCGACTTGGTGAGCCATTACCTCACCAACTATCTAATCGGACGCAGGCCGTTCCCAAAGCGCATAAATGCTTTAATCCGAAGATCATATGCGGTATTAGACTCTGTTTCCAGAGCTTATCCCTCACTTTGGGGTACGTTCCCACGCGTTACTCAGCCGTCCGCCGCTCGCCACCAAGTAGTAAACTACTCGTGCTGCCGCTCGACTTGCATGTATTAGGCACTCCGCCAGCGTTCATCCTGAGCCAGGATCAAACTCTCCATAAAAGATGTATCTTGCGATACGTCTATAAAATAGACTGACGATGATATTACACAACTAAATTGTCAAAGTTCATACTTATCTGTTCAACTCCACTTGATTGTTTATTGATCCCTCCGGACCAACCAGACTTTCAATAGCATAACGCATGCAATGGTATATCGTCAAGGGTATTTTTGATTATTTTGTCGCAAAAAACACAACGATCCCAACAAGTGCACCTAAAATAGCACCGACAGCTACTTCTAACGGGGTATGGCCCTTAGCTGCGCGCGGAAGTGGCACGCTGCTTTTCTGCTCTTTTATAAGTTTTTGAATAGCAGCTCCCTGCTCTCCAGACGAACGCCGAACCATAACTGCATCATACATAACAATAGCGGCAAAGAGTGCCGCTACCGCGAATAAACCGGAACTAGTACCATCCTGCAATCCAATAATCGTCACCAAAGCAACCACCGACGCACTGTGTGCGCTGGGCATGTTGCCCGAGAGATATAGCTGTCGATAATGATCTAAGCTGCGCCGCTTCACCGCTACGAATAGATATTTAGCACCCTGCGAGATAAGCCACGCGGCGACAATCGCTATCAAGTAAGGTGAAAGCAACTCCATGGTTACTATTGTACCTCTTCTTCAATTATTTTTGTTTGTTCTGGCATCAAACCAAGCGATGAAACCGCGTCGCCGTCGCCTAGGCGCATAATACGCACGCCTTGGGTTGTGCGGCCGAGTGTTGGAATATCCTTCAAACCAACACGAATTGCCTGGCCGTTATTGGAGATAAGCAGTACTTCGCTCGCTTTAGGGTCCAGCGTACTTACCGAAATAATCGGGCCAGTTTTAGCTGTGACAACTGCCGCCTTAATACCCACCCCACCACGTTTGTGGCTTGGGAAGTTTGCAACCTTAGTAATTTTTCCGTAACCCTTCTGGCTAATAACAAGAAGATTATTCGCCGGATCATCAACGATGTCCATACCAACAACCGTATCGTTCGGACGCAGACGTACACCGCGTACACCGCGAGCAGTTCGGCCCATTGGGCGAGCTTCGCTTTCATTAAAACGTACCGCTTGACCTGCAGATGTTGAGACAATTACATCGTTACTACCAGAGGTCTTCTTGATCCAGCGTAGTTCATCACCGTCATCCAGCTTAATAGCAATTAATCCATTAGTGCGAATGTTCTCATAGTCTTTGAGCGGCGTCTTCTTAACCGTACCTTTGGTAGTTGCCATAAAGAGGTAGCCCTCAGCACCCGCGTCTTTGTCATGACGAATAATGGAGGTGATCTTTTCTTCCGGCTGAAGCTGCAAGAGGTTCACCGCTGCAACGCCCTTGCCAGCAAGGCTGGCCGCAGGCACTTCGTATGCTTTCAGGCGGAAAATACGACCCTTGTTTGTAAAGAACAGCAGGTAGTCGTGAGTACTTGCAGGCACCAGCTGGTCAATAACATCCTCTTCTTTGGTTGTCATACCACGCTTACCCTTACCACCGCGGTTCTGACGACGATATTCACTCAGAAGTGTCCGCTTAATATAGTTTTCCGTTGTAAGAAGTATAACACTTTCTTCTTCGGGAATGAGCTCCTCGTCGCTGAATTTACCAAGTTCGTGATTGATCATCTTCGAGCGACGGTCATCGCCGTATTTCTCTTTCATCTCGAGAAGTTCGGTCTTGATAACCTTCAGAATCTCGTTTTCGTCCGCAAGGACGGCCTCAAGTTTGGCAATAAGCTGTTGTAATTCTTTCAACTCATTTTCAATCGACTCACGTTCCAGCCCTGTTAGACGGCGCAGTTGCATCGCCAAGATAGCTTTTGCCTGGATTTCCGACAGTTTAAACTTGGCAATCAAGTTCTTTTCAGCTTCATCCTGTGTCTTGCTGGCGCGAATGGTCTTGATGACCTCATCGATATGATCAAGCGCAATCTTGTAGCCTTCAAGAATATGAGCACGCTCTTTCGCCTTGCGTAGTTCAAACTCCGTACGGCGACGCACTACTTGCTGGCGGTGTTTGACGAATTCCTTCAGCATCTCTTGCAAGCCAAGAATACGCGGTTGGATACCATCAATTAGCGCCAGCATGTTGAAGTTAAAGCTGGTCTGGAGTGCTGTCAATTTATAGAGCTGGTTCAGAAGCTTCTTTGGATACGCATCTTTCTTTAGCTCAATAACAACCCGAACCTTACCACGGGCCGTCTCGTCACGCAGATCGCTAATACCGTTGATCTTCTTGTCTTTGACCAATTCAGCTATCTTTTCGATAAGTGTTGCTTTATTTACACCATATGGAATTTCGGTAACGACAATCTGATGGCGCCCCTTCTTCGTTTCTTCGATCTCAGCGACAGCACGAATCATAACACTACCGCGGCCAGTCTGATACGCCTGCTTCATTGGCGCGCCGCCATAAACAGTCGCTCCCGTTGGGAAATCGGGACCTTTGACATGTTTCAAGAGGTCATCTACAGTTGCCTCGGGGTTATCAATCAGTTCGATCGAGGCGTCAACCAACTCGCCCAGGTTGTGCGGCGGAATGTTCGTTGCCATACCAACAGCAATACCGATCTGACCGTTAAGCAGCAAGTTTGGCACCTTGGCTGGCAACACAACGGGCTCTTGGCGAGAACCGTCGTAGTTTGGCCGAAAATCAATCGTTTCTTTGTCGATATCGACCAGCATGTCTTCGGCAACATGTTGCATACGAGCCTCGGTGTAACGCATAGCTGCGGCCGGATCACCATCCATCGAACCGAAGTTACCCTGGCCATCGATCATCGGATAACGAAGCGACCATGGTTGTGCAAGGCGGACCATAGAGTCGTAAATTGCACTATCACCGTGCGGGTGGTACTTACCCATCACGTCACCGACAATCAGTGCGCTTTTAACAAACTTCGCGCCAGGACGGTTGCCGCCCTGGTTCATCGAATACAGAATACGGCGGTGTACCGGCTTAAGGCCGTCACGGACATCTGGCAATGCGCGGTCAATAATTACACTCATTGAGTAACGGAAAAAGCTGTCTTCCATGACCGACTCGAGCTTGCGCCGCTCAAGACCCGGCGTTTCAATCGTCATATCGTCTTCGATTGGTGTCTCGTTGGTTGGTTCCATGTTGTTTGTTGTATCGTTTTCCATACTAAACGTCCAATTCCTCTAAATCTGCTTCTTTTGCTCGTGTTTGAATAAAGCTTCGACGCATGCTGACTTCGTCACCCATCAGCTTCGTGAAAATCGCATCAGCTTCTTCGGCGTCGTCCATGTGCACCTGAATAAGCACGCGGTTTTCCGGATTCATCGTGGTTTCCCAAAGCTGTTCGGCGTCCATTTCACCCAAACCCTTAAAGCGCGAGATTGTCACACCAGCCTGTTTGGCTTTGTCATCTTCGGAATTCACCGCAGTACCGCGGTCTTTTTTGTCTGCAATTAGCTTGTCGAGTTCACCGTCGAGCGTCGTCTCATCATAAACATACGTTTTCTTTTGACCCCTATTGATACTATAGAGTGGCGGCTTGGCAAGGTACACATAACCACCTTCGACAACCTCCTTCATATAGCGGAACAGAAAGGTCAAAAGCAATGTCGCAATGTGACTACCATCGACATCGGCATCGGTCATAATAATGATCTTGTGATAGCGCAGTCCATTCATATCGAACTGCTCGCCAATCCCCACACCGAATGCCTGAATCATAGCGACAATCTCTTTGTTGGCGAACATTTTATCAAGGCGCGCACGTTCGGTGTTGAGTACTTTACCACGAAGTGGCAAGATCGCCTGCGTTTTGCTGTCACGACCTTCTTTGGCCGAACCAGCTGCCGAGTTACCCTCTACGATGTAAATTTCACTGTCGGCAGGGCTCTTGCTTGAACAGTCCCAAAGTTTTCCAGGTAGCCCCATACCGTCGAGCGCTCCCTTGCGAATAACGTTATCGCGAGCAGCACGAGCAGCTTTGCGAGCACGGGCAGCTAGGAGTGCCTTGCCAACGATTTTTTTAGCAACTGCAGGATTTTCATCAAGGTAGTAGCTGAAATATTCGTTCATCACCTGCTCAACATAACGACGAACCTCTGGGTTACCGAGTTTGTTCTTGGTCTGACCTTCAAACTGAGGATCAGGAAGTTTAACCAGAATAATAGCTGTCAAGCCTTCGCGAATATCATCACCGGTCAGGTTATCTTCTTTTTCCTTTAGTAAGCTATTCTTACGTGCATAATCGTTAATAACGCGCGTCAACGCCGAGCGGAACCCAACGACGTGCGTACCGCCATCCGGCGTCAGAACGTTGTTGGCAAAAGGCTTTACCGTCTCAACAAACGTTTCATTATATTGAATAGCCACCTCTACCATGGAATCCTCTACCTGTTTTTCGACATAGAAGATATCGTCACTAACAACATCCTTACCAATATTGAGATGTTTGACGTAACTCTTAATACCACCCTCAAAATAGAAGGCTGCACGTTCTTTCGTGCGCTCATCCAGGACGGCAACATAAATTCCTTTTGTCAGATATGCTTGGTGGCGAAGATAATTCACGACCCATTTGTAATCAAAAGTAACCGTTTCCTTGAAAATAGTTGGATCAGGGTAAAATGTAATTCTCGTACCGGTCGGACGATCGGTTTTGCCAACTTTTTTGAGAGGCATAGTGGCAGCACCACGTTCAAATTCAATACGGTAAAGTTCACCTTTTTGTACCACCTCGGCAATCAGTTTCGTTGAAAGTGCGTTCACCACACTCGAACCTACACCATGAAGACCGGATGACACCTTATAGCCACCGCCACCAAACTTACCGCCAGCGTGAAGGACTGTCAGAACTGTTTCAAGTGTACTCTTACCGGTCTTCTCGTGCTTATCAACAGGAATACCACGGCCGTTGTCGTCAATCTGCACACCACCATCTTCCAGAAGTTTTACATCAATCTTGGTGGCATACCCTGCAATCGCTTCGTCGATCGAGTTGTCGGCAATTTCTTTAATAAGATGGTGAACACCGTCATAGCCCGTGCTACCAATATACATACCAGGCCGCTTGCGAACCGGTTCGAGTCCTTCAAGCACTTGAATTTGTGAGCCCGTGTATGAGCCATCGTCTTGTTTTTTAGCCATGTTCCCTCACTATTCAGACATTTTCAGCTATTTACATTTCTTTCATTATACCGGAAAAATTGTGTTCACTCAAGCTCTTGCATTGAACATATTTCTTATGCTAATCTAGATACCAAGAGGCGTAAACCAAAAAATAAATGGGCAAAAAATAAATATGTTTCGAAAAATAGTCTCAAACCTTCCATTTAGTCCAGCGCTGATAGGACAGCTTGGTTTCTATGCCAAACGCTTACGTAAAGAAGAGGCAACGCGCCGTATCGGACTTATATTTACAGCACTTGCGCTTGTCGTTCAGGCGTTTGCCGTCTTCACTCCACCCGAATCTGCCAACGCCGCAAACGGCAATGATATTATTTATGGTGGTTTTAGCAGCAAAAGCGAACTCTTAGAAATTTATGACCGTAATCGAGACAGTGCTGGCCACAGAGATATCCAGGCAATTTATAGTTATTACGGCATCACCCGAGACGACATTGCCAATGCAAAATGGACTACTTTTAATTCTCGAGATCAAGGCAACACTATACAAAGTATTGGACGCTCAACCGTTTCTTTCGAGAGCACTCCCCGTAAAATAACCGGTACATCAACGACTATTTATGAGCGTCAGCTTTCGAAATTTGACACAACAGATTGGTCAAAACGAAATGGCACAACATACAAGGCAGTCGTAGGAAAGCGGGCTATTGACGGCAAATGGTTTGCGATTATAGCCGACTGCGGTAACGCATCGGTTGTTAGCCTTCCTCCTGCACCAAAAGCGGCTTGTAGCTCACTGACTATTACTCCTCTAACACGAACGAAGTTCAAGTTTAATGCAAAAGCGTCGACAAGCAGCGGTGCCACCATCTCAGGCTACACCTATACAGTTAAAGACGGCTCGGGTGCGACCGTTCACACCACCAATCAAGCAACCGCAGCCACTACCAATTCCGTTGAGTATGAGTTCGCAGAGGATGGATCATATACCGTCGAGGTAGTTGTAGCCACAAGTGTTGGCAATAAGTCAGGTGGAAGCTGCGTCCAGACCCTAACGGTTAGCCCAGAGCCACGATGTCCCCTCAACCCCGATCTTGTTGAAAGTAGTCCCGACTGTAAGCCTTGTGAAGATAATCCTGATATTTGGTACAAAGACGAAAACTGTCGATCAGAGTTTGAGCTCATGAAGAATATTAGTAACACCTCTCAGTTAATAACTGATGCAAATAACACAACTGTTAGTTCAGGCGATCGGCTGGAATATCGTCTTAGTGTTAAGAATGTAGGATCAACAACAGGTACTTATACTATCGAAGACAACCTTTCTGATGTACTTGAGTACGCTACTATTGTCGATACTGGCGGCGGTACCCTCTTGCAACAAGACGATACAACACCAATAGAGCGTGTCGGAACTATCACCTGGCCTGCTGTAGAAATTGCTCCAGGTGAGACTATTACAAAAATCGTCAGTGTTCAGGTGAAATCACCCATCCCCGCAACTCCACGAAACATTGGCAATCCCGAATCATATGACTGCAAGATGGTAAATACATTTGCTGGCAATGAGACGATTGCAAACATCAACTGTCCTACAGCCAAGGTAGTTGAACAAGTTGTTGACGAGCTACCTCAAACAGGACCAGCCGAAAACATTGCGTTTGCTGGCATTCTTCTGGCTGTCGTCGTTTACTTCTATGCTCGATCACGCCAACAAAAGAAAGAGATTCGCTTGATTCGTCGCGATCTTAATACAGGGGTAATCTAGGAGAGAATATGAACGGTCACGAAAGACAACCAATTAGCCCCGAACGCGGGATAGATACAGAGAAGATCAAAGAACTTGGAGCCGAGCGCGAAAAAGAGCTCCACGAGCGCCTTAAAGAACGTAGCGAACGCTCACCGGAAGAAACGATTGAACAAGCTCACGAGAAAGCGTTAGAGCTAGCCAAAGAGAAAGAGTCGACAAAACACGAACAGGAACGCCCTGTCTCGCCTGCAGAGCGTCGTCGTGGCCCTATAAGCAAGAAAGAGCGTGATGCTAGCTTTCAAGCGACAATGAAAGAAGTGCAATCAGAGATGTCTGCACCTAGTCGGATATTTAGTAAGTTTATTCACAATAAAGCAGTTGAGAAAACAAGTGAAGTTGTTGGAAGTACAATAGCTCGGCCAAATGCACTCCTTAGCGGCGCTATCTTCGCCTTTCTTCTCACGCTTATCGTGTACGTTGTAGCCAAGAATCTCGGCTATCCACTGTCAGGCTTTGAAACCATTGCAGCGTTCATTGTTGGATGGATTCTCGGCATTGTCTTCGATTTTATCAAGTTGATGGCAACTGGCCGAAAATAGCTCTCTTTACCGTAATTTTATTGATACTTCGTGGTCGTGGTTTTTGTTTTCACCACGCAAATGAAGGCCATCGCTATTCGTAGCTTGTGGCGACGAGACATTTGGACTCTTGCCTATAGGTGCAGCCGTCTGCACTGACTTCTTCACATCCTGAATTGGCTGTAGATCGCTACTTATTACCTGAGACTGCTTCATAACAGAAGGAGGAGACTGCGGGACCGCAGGAGAAGACGCCACGCCCGCTACTACAGGTTTTGGACTACTTCCACCCAGCTGACGTCGTTTCGCCAACCATTCGTCAAGGAAAGAGCTTCCACCGGCTGCAGGTGTCCCCATGACACGCTGCTCAATCGGTTTTCTGGTCGCACCGCCTCCGGGCATTACGCCTTGAGGTTGCCTCTGAACGTTTGCCCCTACTGCCACCCCTAGACGCTCAAAGATCTCTTTTTCAACTTGAGCGCGCGGCTTCCCGTACTTGGCAGCCGAAAGACGCTTCAAAGCATCACGGAGCTGCGCATTTGACTGCCCCATTGGTGGCAAAAACGACATACTAAACGGCGCCGAAGGAACGTTGTTGATCATAATACTTGTAACCGATTGATAGTTTGGCATTTTAGTGAGGTCTTCGGCGTCAAAGGTTGGTGTAAACTTCTTTGAGAGAATTTCAGCATCAGTAATACCAATACGACTACTAATAACCGTTCCTACGTTTCCAATAATCGCCTCACGAATCTTTTCGGTTAGCTGCGTCATAAACTGATTACCCAAGATCAAGTTCAATCGATATTTTCGGGCTTCGCTCAGAATAGATTCAAAGCTCTCGGTCGCAAAGTTTTGGAACTCATCAACATACAGAGAAAAATCTTGTCGCTCGTTTTCAGGTGTATCGGCACGGCTCATTGCAGCCACCTGAAACTTCATCACGAAGATAATACCCAAAAGCTTAGAGTTGAGCTCACCCATTCGCCCTTTACTGAGGTTCACGAGTAGGATTTTTTTGTTATCCATAATATCGCGCAGATTAAAGCCACTCTTGGTTTGACCAAGAATATTACGCATCGCATCGTTTGATATAAATGGACCAAACTTACTAACAACCCAGCTAATCACCTCTCCAGCCTCATTGGAGCGCTGCGAAGCGGGAAATTCCTTCGTCCAAAAGTCCAACACCGATTGGTCGGTAACATACTGCAATTTACTTTTCATAAAGTTGCTGTCAATAAGTAATTTTGGAATATCAATAAATGTTCCACCGTTCGGGTCAGACATCAATAAAAGCGCCGCATTTCGAAAGATATGTTCGAGTCGTGGTCCAACAATACCCGTATGACCGGGGTCGTACAGACCGTAGAGCATATTAATCGCCTCTTGTACCAAAAAGTCTTTTTGATCAGGATGATCAAACTCAAACATATTGAGCCCAATAGGGTTAGTCATATCACCAGGGTTAAAGTAGATAACATCTTCGACACGTTCTTTCGGAATCTTGCCCAAAAGCGCCTCCACAGAATCCCCATGTGGGTCTACAAACGCAAAGCCCTTGCCGTCCATCATGTCTTGAAACGCCAAGTTCTCAAGTAGTACAGACTTACCGGTACCCGTTTGCCCAATTATGTAGGTGTGGCGACGACGGTCGTTCGTACTCAAACGAATCGGCTTCTTCACGCCGCGAAATTCGTTATACCCAAGCAAAAACCCTTCATCCATGATTTCAGTAGGACCATCAACCTGCTTCGACATCTGTCGCTGCACTTGCGAAGAAGGAATAGCTTTTTGATTTGGTAAATGAAACAACGTTGCAAGTTCTACACTGTTTAAGATGTTGCGCGTAATTGTCTGAGGGAAGAAGCGAAAAATATAGGCCGTTACCAGTTCTTCAACATTGCGAGTTATAGCAAATTTGAAGCCATTATGTGTCGGTGAATCAAACAGCGAGAAGGCAGCAACAACATTCTTCAGTAACGCCTGAGAATGTGCAGCCGTATTTGAAGATACAAGAACCCGTATGAGCACTTCATAGCCAGGATAGCGCGTTTTTTCCTGGAGTGCATCGACGGTCGACTGCTCCAAAGAAGTTAACTGCTTATCTTCGGGTTTCACTTCACTTTCTGGCGGCTTCCAAAGCGCTTCCATCAATTCTTTGGGTGCAATCAAGCCACCAAAACCAGCCTTCTTCTTGCCTTTATCTTTCGTTATTCTTTCGGCAACCGATAACGTATTTTTCGTCCACCCTTCTTTAGCGGGACGCATCAGCACCTGTATTGCAACACCATCTTCTCGGTTTGCTGCCGATAGCGCATTCAAAAGTGCGCGAGAAGCATCTTGTTTTGATTCTTGATAGGTTGCTATAGGATAAGCATAGTCTTTCTTAAGTGTAAACTCTCCACCAATCGTGCCGCTCATCTTACCTACCTGACTAAAGATATTGCGTTCCGTTACCTCTTCAAGCCTGGCTGCCGGATAAGCTGCCGCAATCGCCTGACGCACAACATCAATAAGAACCATCGGTACAACCGCATAGTAATGAATAAGGCCCTCGTTAGCTATAATTTCAAAAGAGATATGACGTTGACCGTAGATCTTACTCTTGAAACCTTTTGTTGCTGTACTCGCGATGACGTTGTACATTACCTGAGCCTGTGAAAGGACCTCTTCAGTTACCTCTCTCTCGTCACGCCCTTGGGTTTCTATATCTTCACTTGAAGGTGGCAAATGAATAAGAAGCGGCACCATCTTAAGGCCACGTTCATAGTTTTTAGCTTCACGCAAAGTCTTGCGGTACTGAGAAAACGCAAAAATACCAATTATCGAGCCAAGAAAAATAAAGATAAAGACACTAATAAATACACCTGTCATAGCATCATAACGTCATCGCGACGCCCCCAGTTCCTTTCCATAACGCTTGCGTAAATAGTCCGCTTGCAACTTTCCCACCTCTTGCTCACGCCGATACGGATCGTCTTTTGTTTCTTCAACAATCTTTTTCGCCCTATCCACCCATTCCTTCTCAATGAGATCTTCGTCAGCAGCAACAAGCGGTGTATCATTTACATTAGCAGGCGCTACCGGTGTAACGGGCTGGGGTGGTTGCGGCGCAGCACCAACTACAGGAGAAGGCAGAACGGGAGTCGCTCCACTTTGATTCACCTCCGCGTGTCGCTCCAATTGCTCAGAATTCTTTTCCGCCGCCACTTCCGGTGCCGCAGTCGGTATCTGCTCAGTATGCCCATACGCCACCGGTGGTTGTTCCGGCTGAAAGTTAGGCGCAGGGAGTTTCGGTTCCATATCTGTAATTATAGCATAATCATCTCAGCTGAGTAGCTACTTATCGTATTCTTTTTGCAATATAAATACAGGCGATTAATTCAAAGATTCCGATTAAAAGTAATTCATATATTCCTACCCCGCCAACAGATTGCATTCCTACAATCATTACAGGGGCCAGTGCGAGTACCGACGAAAAGTAATATGCCCTGCGAAACTTCATAGGCTGGATTGGTTTTCGCACCGTAAACGATGCGGCAATCTTGCCCACCAGGCGACTGCCTCCGTACAGCAAAAAAGTCAGTACACCAAGCACTGACACGTACATACAAATAAATACGAGCAATATCCCAAGCGGCCCAATTGCGGCTGGCTCGGTGGTCGTTAATAGCAATGCCAAAGCAGCAAAAGCCAAAACGACGCTCACTATAACTACCTTTCCCAACATACCCTCACTATACACTAAAAGAAGACAGTCCGAGTAGCGAATATAACTCCTAGGCGGCAACAAGCGCCGCTTCATAAAAACTATTGGGCGCGTGACACCAGGACATCCGCTACTACGGACGACTGACCGCTCCAGGAGAACCTGGGGCGCATGGTGTCATGCGTTAAGTCTTTCCGACAAAAGAATAAGGTATTCTTTTGGTACTTGTCTTATACGCGCGCTCAACGCCATCTGCGAGATTTGGCGGAGCATCGGCAACGCCACAAAGGTACAGAAGGTGCGTGACTCGCTTGGAACGCAAGTCAATGAATACCGTGTCGTTACCGAATATCCGTCAAATCTAACGGTCAGTACTGCTTTAAATTGTCAATGTAATTTTTGCTTTAACGCTTTTTTGTTTTTTCAAAAGCTTATGCTTGTATGGTAGCACTTTCATGCCACTTGGTCAATATACGAGCTATCATTAAATGATGTGTATTGTTCAACAATTTATATACCGAACATTTTTAACAGATACAAATTTATGTTTTTATCAAATTATCAACGTTGTTTATAATTCAACATAAGTTTCTCGGTCTACCCAGTTTACTTTACCGTCTTACGACTCAAATGCATGCAGGTGTTGCCTATCATCCGCTTCTTAGCCCCAATTTCAAATCCGACATAAGTACTATGCAAGTCGATCGTTTTTGCTAGCAATAATAACCACCTGCTCATTCTGGGTATATTACATTCAATATTTTCGTAATGTCTACAAAATAAAAATGGAATCGAATCGTATATCGAATATCAAGAACTGCCTATATGAGCTAAGGGTTGATACTTCCACGCAGAACTTGCTGTTGCCGCATATTGCTCACACTCTGACATTCTCATCATTACATAGTTGTTGTTTGTATAGAAACTTTATACACCCAATAGGCGTATTTTTACGCTGACCAAAGGCTCTTCGTGAGTTATCCACACGTGGTATTTTTTACTCAAACTTTTTTGGCGAATATTATTGACACAAGCGCTTTTGCGTCATATTATAGGGGTAGCTTCTGAATAAAAAAATTATACAGAAGCCAAAAATAAAAAAGAACTCAAAAACACTCCACTATCAAAACAACCACTACTCGCAGGTGGTTGTTTTATATAGAAATAAAGTTTCATGGCTACAAAAAACACCCTACGATGGGTGTTTTTAAATAAATTTGGTGGAGCTGCGGGGTACTGCCCCCCGGTCCAAAAGGTAACTAATTATCTATCTACAAGCATAGTTTGTCTTGGTTGTTTACAACTCATTTGAACTTAAAAACAAACATAAATATTCAATTGGTTGCGCGGTATACTTTCCCTGCGGCATGCCGCTGCACATAGCGCAAGTAAGCAACATGAATATAACACCGCCAGTCGCTATGTTGCCTGCTAACTAGCAATGATCGAGCGTATTAGGCTGCGATTGGGGCAACTGCCAGTGGAGTCGTAAGACTCTTGAACGCAGCAGCTACCTTAGCAAATGTTGTTTTTGCAATTAATAAATACGTACGTGTATTAATCGACTTGCAAGATAATCTGTTAAGGTCCTCTTGTCGAAGCTGTGTCAGCCCCACATCTGTTGTATTATACCACACGATGTGTTTAACTACAAGCAGTATGACAAAGGTAGCGAAGGTATTCTCCGTTGCACCAGTAGGGTTTGACGGACATCTTATTGAGGTAGAAAGCGACGCCACAAAAGGCCTCCCTTCTTTGCAGATTGTCGGATTAGGCAATAAGGCCATTGACGAGGCTAAGGAGCGCGTCAAAAGCGCTATTTCCAATTCCCTTCTTGAGTACCCAGCTAAGCGAATTACAATCAATTTGGCCCCTGCAGAGCTGCCTAAAGATGGTACTCATTACGATCTTCCGATCGCCCTGTCAATTCTTATTAGTAGCGGCCAGCTGCGACAGGAAGAGGTAGAAAACGCAGTTTTTGCTGGCGAACTTGCCCTCACCGGCGAATTGCGACCAATCAAAGGAGTAATCGCGATTGCTGAAACAGCAAAAAATGCAGGATACCACTACCTTTACCTTCCTGAAGGCAACGTCTCTCAAGCAGGTCTCGTTGCGGGTATCGAAGTAATCGGAGTTCCTTCTTTAAAATCACTCTATCTTCATCTTAAAAAAGAGAAGCGTCTTCATACTACACCACCTAACCCCTCACCCAACATCTCTCAAAAGTTCTCTTCAAGCCTTGACGATATCTCCGGCCAGGAATCCGCCAAACGGGCGCTGATTATAGCGGCTGCAGGCCACCACAATATTCTATTCACTGGCCCGCCTGGCGCGGGAAAAACTATGCTCGCTCGCACTCTTACAGGCTTGCTACCTCCCCTAGCACCAGAAGAGCAAGTAGCGGTGACAAAACTTCATAGCCTTGCTGGCGAAGCCATTGAAGATATTGTTAGAGTAAGGCCCTTCCGGTCTCCACATCACACGGCTAGCCGCACTGCATTAATAGGCGGAGGGACTCGCCCCAAACCGGGCGAAGTTAGTTTGGCGCATCTTGGAGTACTATTCCTCGACGAGATTCCTGAATATCCGCGCTCTACGCTTGAAGCCTTGCGGCAACCGCTCGAGGATAAAGTGGTAGCAATTAGTCGCGCCAACGGACACGTTGCTTATCCTGCCGATTTTATGCTCGTCGCAACAATGAACCCCTGCCCTTGTGGCTTTTATGGCGACCCCACAAAAGAATGCAGCTGCAATAGTACGCAAATTCTTAACTATCAAAAGCGACTATCGGGCCCGCTAATGGACAGAATTGATATCGTTTTGTCAGTCTCAAGAGTCCCCAACCACGATTTACTTTCTTCAAAAACGATGAATTATGAACAACAAAATATAGCCATAAGTAGTATTAAAAAATCGCGAGAGTTGCAGAAAAACAGATATAAAAGTGGTGTTAAAAACAACGGTAATTTATTAAACCCTGACATCAAAAAACACTTGGCACTCTCACCCGATGTTCGCCAACTATTACTTACGGCAGCCGACCGACTGAGCTTAAGCGCGCGAAGTTATTTTAAAGTCATAAAAGTAGCTCGTACCATTGCAGATCTTGCAGACAGCGAGCATATCACCACCGCCCATATTAGCGAAGCGCTCCAATATCGACAAAACTCTTGAATAACGGTGGTATTTTTGGTAAAATAGCTTTTGAGTAACGCTTTTTAAGTTGCAAATCAAAGGAGATGAGCGATCAGTCACCAATCAATTCGCATTAATGAAGCAATCCGTTCACCTGAACTGCGAGTTGTTGGTGCCGACGGAGAGCAGCTTGGCATCATGAGCCGAGCAGAGGCACTAAAAGCTGCCGAAGAAGCTGGAGTCGATCTTGTAGAGATCTCCCCTAACGCCGATCCGCCCGTTGCAAAAATTATCGACTGGGGTAAATTCCAATACCAGAAGATGAAAGAGCAACAAAAGAATCGCAAGAGCAATAAGCAGAACGAGCTGAAGCAAATGCGATTTGGATTGAAGATCGGCACTGGAGACCTTGAGATTAAACTTCGTAAGATTCGCGCCTTTCTGGCTGCTGGCCATAAAGTACGAATTCAGATCTTCTATAGAGGTCGTGAAATGGCCCATAAAGAGTTGGGTTACGAAATGATTGACAGGATCGTTTCTCTTTTGGAAGACGATGCAATCTTAGAGCAAAAACCTCAGATGGCTGGCCGCAATCTGAGCATAGTAGTAAGGAGTAAATAATGCCAAAGTTAAAAACCCATAAGGGTACTGCCAAGCGAATGAAGATCACTAGCACCGGCAAAGTTACCCGTCGCAGCGCTTTTGGTAACCACAAGCTTGCTGGAAAAAGTAAAAGTCGCAAACGCGCCATTAAAGTTACAAAGACTGTTAAAGGCTCGATTGCTAAGAATATTAAACGAGCTCTAGGAGTATAGACCATGCGAGTAAAACGAGGTGTTACGGCCCGCGCCAAGCACAAAAAGATACTGAAACAAGCTAAAGGTATGCAGCACAACCGCACTCGCTCATACCGCTTGGCAAAACAAGCTGTTATTCGTGCGTTGCAGTATGCTTACCGTGACCGCCGTAATAAAAAACGTGACCTTCGCAGCCTATGGATCACCCGTATTAACGCTGCCGCTCGCGAACACGGCACCACTTACGGAAAATTGATTGCAAGCCTTAAATCAGCTCATATCGAGCTAGACCGTAAGGTTTTGGCAGAATTAGCCGTTAATGAGCCAAAGGCCTTCGAAGCAGTCGTAAAAAGCGCTAAATAGCCTTTAAGTAACTACTCCTTACGATACAAAATACCACTCGCGTTAGCGGGTGGTATTTTAGATACAGTCCGTCGATAAGCCGGGTTCTGTCGTGAGTGATCATCTATCTAGTCTAGTAGTTGCCTACCAAATCAAGCGGTTAGCGGCCTGCAGGCGAGCAGCCTTGTATGCAAACCTCCTTGCAGCTGACAGGGTTTACCTCCTCCGCATGTCACCATGCGTCGCTGTGGGCTCTTACCCCACTCCTTTCACCCTTACCTCCGAAGAGGCGGTATCGTTTCTGTGGCACTTTCCCTAGGGTTGCCCCCGGTCGCCGTTAGCGACTGTCACGCTCTATGCTGCCCGGACTTTCCTCTTCTAGCCCTAAAAGGCTATCAGCGATCACTTAACGAACTGCTAGAGCTTATTATACCCTATTTTTTGTATGTGCGTCAAGAATTTTATTGACCATGCCATCGGCAAGTTGGTTAAATTCCCGTCGCACGTGCGTAAAGGTTACCTTGTCAAACTCACTCATTAGCTGTTTGATTCGTTCGTGAATAGGCCATAAGTCTCGGTTTTTTATCTTATACACGCCATTCATTTGATTAACCACCAAGAGACTATCGATGCGAAAATCAACAGTACGTGCGCCCATACTGAGCGCCTTCTCAAGCCCCAAGCGCACTCCGTGATATTCTGCTTGGTTGTTCGTGGTGATCCCCAGGTACATACCACCTTCGTGTATGACATTTTCTTCTCCGTCCATGACCACAAACCCCGATGCCGAAGGTCCGGGATTGCCTCGTGACCCACCGTCTGAATAGATAATAACGTGTTGCAAATCTGTTGTTTCAGATACATCATTGCCTACTAATTCTTCTTTCTCAACAGAGGTGATTTCTTGTTGTGAAATACCCAACAATAGCTTTGTTGACTCCGTAAGAGTCGTCTGCTGCAATGCAGATACCTTTTTCCATATATATTGGTCATAATTATGTCCCAATGTCACTTTCGAGCCTTCGGAAGCTAAACTTACCAGGTAGAGAATAAGAACGTATTGTACATCGTGACGATCATGGTCAATATAAGTAAGAACATCAAACAATTGCGCCGATTGAATAGTTAAACCAGCATCGTCGGCAAGATATCTATTTAACGAATCCTCAGGCTGTTCACCGTATTCAATCTTTCCACCCGGCAATTCGTACTTGCCTAATATTGACGACCTCCCTGTTGATCGTCGCAGAAGAAGAGTCTTGCCCTCTTGACGAATAATAGCTCGGACCGCAATACGTTGATTCATAGATAATTCTTTCTGTTTTGTTGTTGCTACTTTTCATTGTATCACACCCTTCTCGAGGCGATACGAGGATAAGCTCCGTGGTCGGGATGACAAGACTTGAACTTGCGACCTCACGGCCCCCAGCCGTGCGCGCTACCAGCTGCGCCACATCCCGAAATCCCAGGACGCCACGAGACACTTAGATATTCCCCGCACATGTGCAAGGTGGGTGTCCTCAGTGCATTTCCACAGAAATACACCATTTTGGTTTCCCTATCTCTATGATATTAGGAAAATCATATGCGTCCCGCACGTCCTGAGATATTCTTATTATACTCTAAATATCCACCCAAACACATCAATAAAGAAGGACATCGATGCCGACATGAAAGGCCCAATGATCGGACTTGCTATAAGCACGAGAAGGAAAATAAACATTATTCCAAAGCGTTCTATCATTTCCATTCCGCGGCGTACAAACTCGGGCGCCAAAGCATACAGTACACGGGATCCGTCCAGGGGTGGAATAGGAAGCATATTAAAGACGAAGAAACCGAGGTTAACGAGTACCGCCGTTGTGAGAATCTGAGCACCTATCCCGGCTTCAGGAGTACCGACAAGCACATAGACACCAAACATTATAAAAGCGATCAAAAGATTAGTGAGTGGCCCAGCTATTGCAATTAATGCGGCACCCCATTCATCGTAACGCACTCGAGCAGGATTAAACGGAACTGGCTTGGCTCCACCAAAAATTGGCCCTCCCATCACCGCCAGAGCTAGAGGTAAAAGAATGGTTAGAAATGGGTCTATATGCTTAATAGGATTAAGCGTTAAGCGTCCCTGGAGCTTTGCGGTGTCATCTCCCAGCCAATACCCTACAAAGGCGTGCATAGCCTCGTGAAGCGTCATAGAGAACAAAATAACACCGAAAACTATCAAAAGATACGTAATATCGATATTCACACTCTCTATTATACCCCAGCAATACCCTTTTGGAGTCATTTCACCTTGACGAAATCGCTTAAACAGAGTAAACTAATACAGATTGTAAAAATAAGTGGAAATAATTAATTATGGCACAATGCGAACTAACTGGAAAACGTGCAATGTCTGGCCACAACGTCAGTGCTTCTTTGCGTCGCACCAAGCGTACTTTTAAGCCAAACCTCCAAAAGAAAACATTTGTTGTTGATGGCCAAAAAGTTACTATGCTATTAAGCACTCAGGCTATACGCACCCTAAGGAAGAAAGGTATCTTGGCCAACTAGCCATTACCCTTACATAAAAAATACCCCTTTGCGGGGTATTTTTTGTAATATTTACACTTAGCTTCGAGCTATTTCAACCGTTGTCAGTACTGTCGGCAAAGCAAGACCACTCTTCACCTTATACTTTGCTGTTTTTTCTACTGGAGCACCTAATTCTTTCACAAAAAGATCGACACTATCTTGAGGCACTTCGTACTTTAGAGCCTCATCGGCATAGTGAATAGGAATGACGGCCTTGGGGTCAACTTGTCGGGTCAAGGCCGCGGCGCTCGTAGCGTCGAGCGTGTATCCTCCACCACCCACGGGTAAGATAAGGATATCAACTACCCCAAGCGCCTCCAGTTGTTCCTCATTAAGCTGCGATGCAATGTTACCCAGAAGCGCAATTCGAACGTCACCCACCTCAATACGATAGATTGTTGATTTTTTCTCATCATGTGGCGTGTCGATATGCCTGGTGGCCGCCACACCGGTGATCGAAAAATCACCTACTTCGTATTCGCCAGGACCTTCTACGATTAGCCGAGCGCTGTCATCATTGAGCTTAAAACGATCTTCTGTTGCAATCTCAACTGCATCCTTCACCTTCATATCTTTTAGCCCGACTACTGAGAGCTTCGGATCAGTCATCGCAGCTATCTGCTTCGTAGCAATAATTACACCATTTCCACCTTTATATTCAATATCAAACATACATTCTCCTTACTTCATCTTCAGTATATTTTCGGCATCGAGCACAACGGAATGTTTACCCTTAAGGACCTCTGTAATGAACTTGTCTCTTACACTCAGACGATAATAAAATTCATCATAACTAAGAACGCTGTAATTTAACTCACGACCTTCGCTTGTTTCAACGTCTTTAATGGCGGCTTTCACCTTTGCTGCAGGCGTCTCACCTACCAGCAAAAGATCAACCGGACTCCCAGAACCCTTCACCAAAACACCTGCAGCAATAATAAGCCGCATTCCTGGTAATGCTTTTAGGCCAGACTCCCAGTCATGTATAGCACTCAGCTGGGACGCTGTTTCAATCTTTTCGTCGGCAAAAATCGCACGAAATGGAACATAGTAGTCATAGCGTTGATTTACCGTATAGTAGAGCTTATTCTCCGCCGTATCGCTCGTTATAATGCCTACATTGAGCATATTGGAGAGCTCACGACGAACAGAATTAATTTGTTCATCTATAAGTCGCGTGATTTCACGCACATAGAATGCCTTTCCTGGGTTGTTCAGGAAAAGATGCAGTAACTTCACTCGTGTTTTTGAACCAAATAATGCGTCTATCATGTTTATTAGAGTAACTTTCGTGTTCTATCATACCATGGCTTCTAGTTCTTGGCGAGTCGTCGATTAAGATAGGCTCTCGCCTCTTCAAGACTAAACCATTGAATGTAGGGGTTGCGCCTTAACCATGTCAGCTGTCGCTTCGCAAGTCGCCAATCTGCCGTAGCAAACTTTTCTTTCATTTGATCAAACGTCATCTCTTTACTTAGATACTGTCGTATCAAAGGATAGATATTACCAGTCATAGCTTCATTATCCCAACCATATTTTTCGCCCAATAAAGTAGCCTCTTCTACAACATTATCGTCAAATATTTGTTCAGCTCTGTCTTTTATTCTTTGACGAAGTACGTCGCGATCCGTTGCTATTCCTACAATAATGCTTTTGCTTATTGGTTCCGTTCGTCTCTTGAGCAATGTATTTTGACGTTCAATCGCCCGTACAACATACCGTTTGTTTTTACTATTCTCGGGCAATGATATGTTGTTTTCTATACAATATTTTTGTAATTCTTGGAGCGATAGTGCTTCAAGTTCCCGACGGTGAACTAAGTCCGATGGCGAACTAAATTGGTAGTCAAACACTACAGAATCTACATACAAACCACTCCCTCCAACTAAAAAAGGTATCCGACGACGTTCACGAATTTCTTCAATTTTTCGGAGAGCGTAATCCTTGAATGCTGCCGCACTGAAAGGTTCGCCGGGTTCAACAAGATCAAGGCCCCAATGAGGCACGGCAGCACGCTCAGCTGGCGTGGGCTTAGCTGTACCAGTATCCATACCCTTGTAGATAGTGCGCGAATCGGCACAAATGATTTCACCGTCATACTTTTTCGCGAGCTCTATCGCAAGTGACGTCTTGCCACTCGCTGTCGGACCAACAATCACCACCAGAGGCAACTCGTTTTTTAGATCTCCGGTTGCCATCGTCGCTCCTTAAAATCATCGATTATAAAATCGGTGCAATGAATGCCTTCGGCTGCCAGTAGTTGCTCTTGCACCTCTCGACCACCAGGAAAAGCCGAAGCCAATCCACCAAATCTATTCACCAAGCGGTGCCATGGCAGCTCTGTTGGTCCATAATGAGCAACCCCGCCAACAATTCGTGCAGCATGAGCATGCCCAGCTAGTCCGGCTATGTCTCCGTAGGTAGTAACCTTTCCTTCAGGTACCTGCGCCATGAGTAGGTAGACTTTCTCGCGAAAATTACTATCTGGTTGCATGTATATTCACCTCTTCTACCGCCCTAGACCAATCTTTACAATGAACCACCCCTTGAGGCGTGACATCCAAACGATTCCATGCGTACTCGCCAAACAGAATCACCTTGCTCACATTTGCCGCTAATGCGCTTTCTGCATGATGCGGGTGGTCATCAATCAAAATATCCGCACCAAGAGCCCGACAAATATCGCCTTTCGACCGCCGCACTAGCTTGGCGTCTTTTGGGGCAATGAAGTTAGTATGCTCCACCGTCAGAAAGCAATCAGGAAAGTACATTTCTAGCATCCGCTCAGTAACAGGTTTTAAAGCGTCAACGCGCCCAGAGACAAGATGCAGTTCATGCTCTACGGCTAGTTTTTTTATTGCCAAAATGGCTTCTGGATCGGGCTTTATCTGTGAATGTTTATCTGAGTGCAGAAAGTCAGCAACTCTTTTAACTGCCTCTTCGCGGCTCTCAACACCCCAAACATCAAGTGTTGCATCTGTCATGTCGTAAAAATGCTCAAATCCCACCTCAGTACCAAAACGCTCATTATAGTCATCAATGACATGTCGTGCGGTCGGAACAAGTACATCATCACAATCAACAGCGATAATTAAGCGTCTCTGTGTCATTATTGCTGCAAATCCTTCAAGTACGCCCCTAGCTCATCAAATCGCACCTTTTCTTCACCCGCTTGAGTTCGAACACTTACCTCGCGACTTTCTTTATCTTTCGGGCCTACAATAAGCTGAACAGGAGTCTTCGCAGTCGTTGCTTCTCTGATTTTTTTACCAAGTGATTCATTACGATCGTCAACGCCAATGCGTAGTTCGTTATATTTAACAGGTGTCATTAATACAACGTTGTGAAGAATATCCTCTATCTCTTTAACGTAATCAAGAACGGTATCATTGATCGTCAAAATACGTACTTGTTCTGGTGCCACCCAGAATGGAAACCAACCAGCCGTGTGCTCAATAAACACACTCAAGAACCGTTCGATTGATCCCAAAAGTGCACAGTGAATCATAACCGGGGTTTGGGTTTGACCATCGGCATCGGTGTACTCTAGCCCAAAACGTCCTGGTTGCACAAAATCGAGCTGTACGGTCGCCACTTGATGTTCACGACCCAGCGCATCTGTTGCCATGAAGTCTATTTTTGGACCATAAAATGCCGCTTCACCTTCTTGTTCAAAGAAATCAAGGCCTTCGGTTGCAAGCACTGCTTGCTTGAGCTGATCTTGGGCGGACATCCATAGCTCTTTTTCTCCCAGATAGCCGTCGCTGTCGTCGCGGTAGCTTAAACGTACACGCAGCGGCATCGCAAGCGCACCATAAAGTTCGCGGGCACTTTTAAGGAGATGCTCGATCTCGCCCTCAATTTGATCTTTCCGGCAAAAAACATGGCTATCGTCTTGAGTAAGCGAGCGAACGCGGTTTAGTCCGCCCAACTCGCCTGTCTTTTCGTCACGGTAATCCGTTGTTGTTTCGAGATATCGCACAGGCAAATCACGGTAGCTTCGTGGTTTAGAAGCAAAAATTTGGGTATGATGCGGACAGTTCATCGGCTTTAATGCCATTTTGTCACTTGTTTCTTGGCTGGTTACCAAAAACAGCTCATCGCCAAATTTTGCCCAGTGCCCGGAAGTCTCGTAGAGGTCTTTTTTAGTGATATGGGGAGTCCACACCTTCGTGAAGCCATATGCTTGACGGAGTTGATTGGAATACTGAGCCACAAGATCGCGCAAGATCGTCCCTCGAGGCGTAAAGAGTGGCAAGCCCACACCTACAAGGGGTGATGTTGTATAAAGATCCAGTTCTTTACCAAGTTTTCTGTGGTCACGAAGCTTTGCCTGCTCGAGACGTTCCAAGTACAGATCTAGCTCTTCTTGAGTTGCAAACGCCACCCCATAAAGCCGTTGCATCTGAGGATTTTTTTCGTTGCCACGCCAGTAAGCACCCGCAACACGGAGTAATTTAAACGCTCCGACGTCTTTTGTATTTGCAACATGTGGCCCGCGACAAAGATCAATGAAATCACCGTTTTTGTAAAATGACACGTCGTTGACTACGGCATCACCTTCACTGATTGTTCCCAACTCTTCAGCCGCTAGATCTTTCGCAACAGTTGTTCCAGAACGCTTCAGATCATTGAGTAGCTCTTCTTTGTACGGCTGACCATTTTCGCGCGCCCAAGTAATTGCTTCGTCAATCGGCATTGTGAACCGTTCGAACTCCTGCCCTTCGGCAATGATACGACGCATCGTTTTTTCAATTTTATTGAAGTTAGCTTCGGATATTTTTGTTTCACCTAAGTCGATATCATAATAAAAGCCATCATTCACCACAGGACCAACACCAAACTTAGCCTGAGGCCAGAGCCGTTTTACTGCTGCTGCGGTAATATGCGCAAGACTATGGCGCATAGCATGTAGTTGTTCGTCGTTCATTTCGTTTTACTCCTTATTTAAAAATAAAAACATGCGATGACTGGCTTTAAAAATTTAAATCCATAGATCGCATGTCTCGGACCTCTAGTGAGGCGGTTCCACCGGACTTCCTCTGCTTGCAGAGGCACTTATGATACAACGTTAACGCACGTTACAACACCCACGAGACTCTGCGGTTGGTTAGGCCGCGTCGTTGCCTGTATATATTATAGCGTAGTGCTTGACTTTATTGCAACAACTACCTCTATCTGATATGATAGTAAGGATCTTGGGCGATTAGCTCAGCTGGCTAGAGCGCCACATTGACGTTGTGGAGGTCAGAGGTTCAACTCCTCTATCGCCCACCAAGAATTGATTAAAGTCACCGCTGCACAAGCGGTGACTTTTGGTTTTCCATAACTACAAAGAGTTTTCCACGCCTTATCTTTCAATTATTTGCATCAATTATTTCATACATGATATATAGCAATATTCTCGACGTATTGACATATTGTGTCACTTATGCTAATATGAATGTGTGATGAAAAACAACAATATATCACAGTCAACACCTTCTGAACTAGAAACTACTCATTTATCATTTGAATACGACGTTTCATGGCAAGATGCTAAAAAAGCCGTGCGCGTTCGTACTCACAAAGAATAGACTGTAAAGCAAATATAGCACGCTCCACCGCACCTCAGGATTCCTGAGGTGCTTTTGTTTTTACCCCATTTTGTTTATGTTTTCCACTAGTATTTTTTATAGTTGTATGTCAATATATAGACATGTTTTGCATAAATTGTTTTCACGAGGATACAAAAGTCAGCAACTCTCGCCCTAGTAAGAAACAGCCAACGATATGGCGTCGGCGACAATGTCAAAACTGCGGGACTGTATTTACCACTTATGAACGGCCGTCACTCGCGAGCAATAAAGAAGTACAGCACAACGATAAGCAAAGTACTGTTTTTAATCTAGGAAAACTCATACAAAGCATCGCCAAGGCCTTTCCGCATAACCTTTATGATGCCGAATATAATAGCTTGTGGCTGGCAATGAGTGTGGAGGATACACTTTCAACTCAGCGAGAAGTTATTACTCCACTAGATATTGCCGCAATCACCCATGATGTATTAAAACGATACGACGAATTAGCTGCGGTTCAGTACGCAGCCCAGCATCAACTTATTGTTTCGGCGCGCCGCCGCGGGCGGCCTTCGCTTGTTTGGCACGAGCCACAGAAGCGTGAGTCGCCTTCTCGGTAACGTCAAACTTATCAAGATACTTCCCTAAAAGCAAATGCGTTTGTGCATTCAAGGCAGCCGCTGCGCTATAACCAATTGCCGTAAATGGCATAAGGAACCATTGAAGTATCATGCCGAGCGTACGACGGCGCTTGTAGCGAGCAGGACGTGGTGGAAGCATTTTGAGACTAAGGAAGATCGTAATCACCAAGCCAACCATAGCCACCTGCTGAATTCCACTAATCATCTCGGGTAGCTGATGGGCTGCAATATCACGCGCGGCGTCGGGGTTCACCAACAATGGCACCCAGCCACCGACCGCAACCAGAATTGCAATGGTTGCCAAAGTAACATGGCCATCCATTAACCGAATGAGGCGAGCAAACCCAGCGCTAAATGGTACATTACGCTTACGTGTTAGAACTCGAATAGCAACATAAGGAATATCGGATGCCCCGTAGGCCCAGCGGCGCAGCTGAATAAACTGTGCTTTGAGGGTTTTCCAGTAAGTGTCAGAAAGCACGGCATCTTGGTAAATTGGCACATAAATAGGCACGACAGCGTAGTTCCCTGCAAAATAAAAGTAACTCCGCCAATACTGGTGGCCATCTTCAACAATCGAACGAACACTCCAGAAATCCATCTCGACTAAAGCCTCCATAGGTTGTGAATGCGACGCGAAGTTGCGCAGGGTGTGTGGTCGCATCGAACTAATAATATTCCAAAACGAGTTACCTGTTGCCACAACACGCATAGGTGCAGGCACATCCCAAATATTATTCATAAATAAGGCGATCGGCTGATATGAAAGCCGCTTGCGATCTTCGCGAACAATGTATTCGTAAGTAACGTAATCAAAGTAAGTTGCGTGTGGACGATTATCACTATCGAGAGTAGTAACCATGACATTCTTGAAGGAGATATTCTCTTCTGCCAGCCATTTTTTCAGGAATCGTCCGGCGTAGGTAATATTCGCCCCTTTCCCGGCTACTTCATTAGGAATATCTTTTGGATGCTCTACAAGATGAAACGCTTTAAACTTTTTGTCAAATTTCTTTTTGAGTGCTTCGGCTGTTTGTTTCATAGCCGGTCCACCCCGCTCTTCGTAGGTAAGCACAAGGATGATCTGATCGTTATTGTATGTTGTGTCGAGTACTGTTTGGATTGTTGGGTCGAGCACTTCGAAAGCCTCGTTGTAAGCAGCTATAATAACGGCGTTATACAGCTGCGAAGGCTTTGGAAACGCGGTTGGATCGGCCGCCATGAGGCGTAGGTTTTCTTTGTGGATATCGAAGCCAAAGCCCTTTGAGTGAACAGATTGCTCTTTTTCATAACTGGCGACGGGATCTTCTAGATGCTTGAGCCGTTCGTGCCAGTTAATTTGTTGAGCCTTGCCTAGTCGGCTCCTGCCGGCTATGGTGTGAACAGCGATTCCTGCCGCCTTTACAAGCACGGTAATGATAAGTAATAAAAGATACACAGCCGCAGCAAGTGGGCTGATAAGCGACAAAATAATTAAGAGAAGCAGCATGCCATAGCTGATAATCGCTGGCACCATCTCGAAAAATCGGTAAAGCTTTGTTCTTTTTTTAAGGGGTAGCTCAAGATCAATCATAGTTTATAGAAAGGCAATGCCCAAAACAGCCCTGGTTAGCAGAAATGCGACCGCGAGAATAAGCAAGCTTAGCCATAACAGCAGAAGCGCTAGTGGTCGTCTACCCTGCAAGTAAATTTTGACCGCTAACGTACTGTGCACCGCTGCAATCAGCAGGCCAAAAACAATGAAATTAATAAGATAGAACCATTTTTCGCGGTAGAAATTGGTTTCGCCAAATGCGGTATAGTGAACAGCCACCTGCAGATCGCTTGGACGAAGCGAGACGCCAACATAAACACAGTAGCAAAGCGCCGCTAAAATAAGTACTAGTGTAAGAACGACCATAAAACGATCGCTGAGCATTGGTTTGATGGAGTTGATAATTGTCGTCTTCATAGTCAGACCTTGGTGCGGGTACAGAGAATCGAACTCTGCGCTCAACCTTGGGAAGGTTACATATTAGCCACTATACGATACCCGCATACGTGGAGCCGTTGACCGGGATTGAACCGGTGACCTACGCTTTACGAAAGCGCCGCTCTACCAACTGAGCTACAACGGCACGCGTGTTTTTATGGTAGATCTTCCCATGTATTATACCACTGGTTTCGGGCGAAAAACAAACTTTTACAAAGTGTTGCACCAGAGGCGGAAAAATGCTATACTGGCTTTTAGCTTGCGCTCGTAGTGAAGGGGTTATCACGCCTCCCTGTCACGGAGGAGATCGCCGGTTCAAATCCGGTCGAGCGCGCCAGGAAATTATACTGCTCTTTCGAGCAAATAAAAACAACTCTTTAGCAAAGAGTTGTTTTTATTTGAGCTACATCCTATTTCTCGGCGAAGCGTTCCTGTACAAAATCCCAGTTCACAACATTCCACCACGACTTCACATAGTCATCGCGCTTGTTTTTGTAGTCAAGATAATACGCATGTTCCCAAACATCTAGCCCCAAGATTGGCGCCGCCTTCCCCTGCATAATAGGGGTGTCTTGGTTTGGTGTTGTAATTATTTCTAAATCTGGTTGCAACCAGGCCCAGCCGCTTCCAAAAACACCAAGCGATTTTGTTGTAAATTCATCTACAAAAGCTTGAAAACTACCATACTTTTGTGAAATTGCCTCGGCAAGCTCACCTTTTGGCTCGCCCCCACCATTTGGCGACATCCATTTCCAAAAAAGGCCATGATTATAGTGACCCCCACCATTGTTACGCACGGCAGTTTGCACATTTTCAGGAAGCACTGAAATATCCGCCAGCAAACTTTCGAGCGATCGCTCCTTTAATGCCGGTGCGGTTTCAATCGCTTTGTTTAACTTATCAATATACGCTTGATGGTGTTTATCGTGGTGAAGTCGCATAATTTCTCCACTGATATATTTGCCAAGATCTTCGTATCCATATGGCAAGTCTGGTAGTGTGTACATAATACCCCCTTTTATTGATTTGTGGTTTGACTTTCAATCTCTGGAATAGAAATGAATTCTTGTATCTTGCCGTCGGCTCGCAGCTGCGCAAGACGATTGTTAAACTCTGTAAGAGGAATCTTGAGATATTCGTAACTTACCTGCGTATCGGTTTTGTCAATCAGTTTTACAAAGTAGTAACCATCGCCTGTTGTTGTTCTTACGGCACCAGATACTTTTCCTTTTTCGAGCTCGGCGGCAGCAGCGCTCAAACCACCGTCTCGATTGGTTCGTGGCACCATACCCGATGCTCCAACCGACACTGCCGCACTACCCTCGCCACCCAGCTGTTTAGCAACTTCTTGCAGATTCGTGTTTTGCTTGAGGAGCTGGGCTGCTTTATCTGCCCTTTCCTTTGCTTTTGTATCAATTTCGTAGGAGACTTTTTGACGAATTAATTTATTGCGCGCATCTTGTCTGTATTCTTCGGGCGACCACCCTAAAATACTGAGCGCCGAAGCATCGTAAGTTTCCTGAGAGATGCGACCGTTAGCAGTGTTTCGGTCTGCATCGATGACTGCGTCAACTTCAGCATCTGTCACTGTTATATTGAGCTCGCGTGCTAGTTTTGCTGCGAAGGTATCGGCAATAACGGTATCCATGGCTTTGCGCCTAATATAATCAAGTTGGCGACGACCTTCTTCACTATCGAGGTTAATCTGCTCACTCTGTCGAAGATAATGAGCCGAGCTGTTGAAATACATCAAATAATCGCTATAGCGAACCATCGCACCATCTACCGATGCTACAGGTAGCGGCAAAACGCGCGTAACGCGGTAAAAGAACGTGCTGGTATTTTGCATTGGATAGAGTTGCCACCATCCAAGCAGCGTCAAAAGAAGGAGTGCTGCTACGGTCACAATGATAGTATTAAAAACTAAACGATGCCGCGCATACTGGATAGGATACTTAAACCGGCGGCCACCAGCCAAAATACGCTCACGGTGCTCGGCAACTGTTTCGTTGGTGATACGCGACGGAGCCGCTTGCTTGCTTTCGCGTTTTTTAAACGGTAGTTTCTTCATACTCTCCTTGGTGGGACGATGCGCGACTTACTGCGTCTTGCAGCTTGTTATATATTTCATCAGGATGCTGGACTTTATTAATTACCAGATCACCTACGAGAGTTTGGATAACGATAGTACCGTAGCCAAACATTTCGCCGCTAAACCCAGGTATATTATAGCTTATGTTTTGGATTTTAGACAAACCGAGTTCGACGACATCTTTACCAAAAAACCCATGCTGCGTGATTTGCCGAATACGTTGGTCGGTAACAATGTAAATCGTGAAGTACCACATAATAAAGTGATAAGAAAAAAGGATTAGTCCAAGAAGTAAACCCGCAATTGGGAGTAGAAATAATGTTAAGTTAGTTGACCATATGAGGGGTGGAATGGCCGAAATAACAAATGGAATGAGCAACAGATAAAATCCTTTACGCATCGCAACAATATGCTTGCGAAACACAAACAAAAGTTCTTCGCCGTCGCGTTGACCGTCGAAATCGAGTGGCTGATCTTTTTCTGCTCGTTTGGTCATAATATGCGTGGTACCCCGGGCAGGAGTCGAACCTGCAACCTTTTCCTTAGGACGGAACCGCTCTATCCAATTGAGCTACCGAGGCGCGTTCCCCTTGGTTTATTATACCACGAAAGAACAGCTCCTTTTTAGGAGAGCTGTTCTTTACTGTATAACTATACTAACGTGTGAATTTTTCGTGTACCGACTGGTAGTCGTAGAGTTCACTGTCGGCAAACCAGTGACTGATTTCTTGCTCTGCCTCTTCTTCGTCACCTGAAGCATGAATAAGGTTTGGAATTCCCTTACCGGCGTCATCGGCATAACCAAAGCTCATGTGCGAGAAGTCACCACGAATCGTGCCTGGCTGAGCTGATTTTGGTTCTGTAGGACCAACCAACTTACGTACAAGTGCAACCGCCTCAACACCTTCAAATACCATCGCAATAACCGGACCTTGAATCATCATTTCAAGCGTGACACCGAAAGCTTGTTCACCACGGCGAGTGATCATTTTACCAATACCTTCGTAATGCGTATGGTAGTGTTCTTTGTCTGGGGCAAGCATCTTGGTGGCGACAATCTTTAGGCCAACGCGCTCAAAGCGTGTTAGCACTTCGCCAACAATTCCACGCTGCACTGTGTCTGGCTTGAAGAGGACGAGCGTTTTTTGTACTTTATTTTCGGACATTAGTTCTCCTTTGCCTTAAATATCGCTTCTATTATACCGAATATCGCCCATCTAAGCTATGCTAGAAGTATGTATGTTAGTGAACTTATTCTCGACTATATCGAGCATCTGGAAGTTGAGGGCGGCCGCAGCAGCAAAACCGCTGAAAACTATAAACTGTATTTAGAGCGTTTCGTGGAGTTCACTGGTGATATTGCTGTCGGCAAAATAACAACAGAAACAGTCCGCAAGTATCGCCTTTGGCTAAATCGTTATAGAAATAACAACGAAGACGAACTAGCCACTATTACCCAGAGCTACCACCTCATTGCCCTACGCGGTTTTCTCGGCTATCTTTCCAAACGAGATATCACAGCACTGAGCCCTGAGAAAATAGAGCTACCAAAGATTTCACGCAAACAAGTAACATTTTTACATTACGACGAGATTACCAGAATGTGTGATGTCATACCGCTCAACGACGAGCAAGGCCTGCGCGATCGAGCCATCATTGAACTACTGTTTTCTAGCGGTCTGCGCGTTTCAGAGCTCGTTAATCTAAATCGCGATCATGTTAATACAAAACGGCGTGAATTTATGGTACGCGGAAAAGGCCAGAAAGATCGCCCGGTATTTATTGGCGAAGCCGCCGCCAGTCGAGTAGACGATTATTTATCCGCCCGTCTCGACAATCTACCTCCCCTATTTCTGAGCTACAGTCGCAATAATTTAAGTTCGCACTCCGGCGACTACCGGCGCTTAACCGCACGGAGTATTCAGCGTATCATCAGTAAGTACGCCCGGCTAGCTGGGATCACCAAGCATGTTTCACCGCACACGATGCGCCACAGCTTTGCTACCGATCTTTTAATGAACGGTGCCGATCTTCGTAGTGTTCAATCAATGCTTGGCCACAGTAACATTAGCACAACGCAGGTGTACACCCACGTCACTGATCAACATTTGCGTGAAATTTACGAAAAATTCCATAGCGACACCGAACAATAATTTTGCTCTATGGTGTACAAGTAGATGATGGCTTGTAGCCAGACTCTTCGTTGGTTATAACAAAGTTTTTACACAAGTCACCTTCCATATCAATTGCAGCTTCAGGGTAGGTAAAGTCACCCACCAATTCTACGCGTGCTTCAACCCGACGGAATAAATCATTAGCTCGGCCGGTTGAGTCAACGAGCGGCTGAACCCCGTTAAACTGAACATCCTGAGAGCCATTTTTCAACTTAATACTGTAGTGAGCACCGTTATAAAGGCTAGTTAGCCGAAGATAGGCATTGCGACTCGCCGTGTTGCCATCGATAGGTTGAGGCAACGTGATTGTCGTTGTACAAGCATACTCGCCCTGAAGGAAGCTGGTTCGACACTGGATTTTTTGTGGTGCATTTGAAGGACTACGCCGAGCATCGAGAGCAAAGTCTTTCGTTACCAACCCTGTTGCCGACGGATAGAGGAATAATGTGTTTGCATTACTGCGATTCCCCGGTTGACTATCGTCAAAGTCGGTCAGTTTAAATCCGCCACCCATCTGCATAAGTTGAGTACGAAGCAGTGGTGGATTATTGTCGGGCCACTCGCTACCCTCTGGCGGCAAACTAATATCGGCACCTGTTGTTGGAAATTCAATAGCATCTGTTTCGGTCGAGACATCTTCGCGGCTAAACCAACTTAGTTCAATACTATCGAAGGTTCCCACCCCTCTTAGCGGGACAATGTCGGATTGGTTCGTATCGATACTACCCTTGTAATCACTTGTATTAACACCAATCTTTACACAGGTATAAGCTTGATCGAGAGCGGCCGAATTATCACCTGTACTTTGTTGAATAATTGTTTCGCCGTTTGTTTCGGTCACGATTCCTGCTTGCGACAATGTATCACAAGCCGTTTGCGATTCACCCGATACAGGTGTTAGTGCCGCAGTAATTGCCGTACAGTTCACCGAAGAAGACGCCGTTCCGTTGCGACATGCTTGGTCGAGCAGCAGAAGCCGCTTAGCGTCCTCTACCCCAGCTAGTGCAGAATCGTAAGCGCTCTGTGAAAGATCGGTTGAGGTCGCCTGTTGTTGATCGCGCAGCATGAGTTGCACAAACCCAACCGTCACAATCGTAATTAATAACGTTGCGAAAATAACTACGAAAAGTGACACCGCACCCTGCTGTCTTTTCTGCTTAGCTATCCACTTCATACTACTCACCTCCTGATCTGTTGCCCGCTCGAGCTATAATATCGAATTGATTCACTGCACAATAATCTTCTGCCCCCACCCCTTCAGCAGGTGGCCGACACGATGCATCGTTAGAAGTGAGCTGCGCTTGGTCATTGGTCCCAATTGTCACAGAAATAGCATAAAGTGCCTGACCGATCGTGGCGTTCTCGGCTGTTTTAACAATATTGAAGGCATGCACAGCGAGGTCGCGGTCACCTTCTGAAATAAGGTCGGTAGCGCTTGTTCGAACAATTGGAGCTGTTGGAGTTGCGCAGAGTGCACCGTTAGGATCGGCCACTTTTGCAAACAAGACCGGCTGACCGTCATTGTACCTATTGAAAACACTTGGCGCACCTTGGCCACCCACAAGCGCAGCACCGTAGTTCCATGCGTAGGTATAATTACCCAAGCAAAGCCTCCCACCACCGTCGCGCACCACATACTTTGAGTCAGCCGTTGCTGCCGATTCGTCGGTTTTTGGCGTGACATCAAATGGAACTGCGCTGGCAATGCTTCGCTGTAGGTCTGATGTTACTGATCGACCAGCTTGGTTCACTTCACGCAGTGTGATGCCTTTATTATAGATATTACTAATCTGAATGGTCGTCAGAGCAATCGCGAGTAGCAATACCGATATAAACGTCATGGCAAGCATGAGTTCTACAACAGTAAATCCAGAGTTCTTATTTTGGCTCATATAACCTCACAATCGTTCCCAGGGTTGTTGGCACCGAGCTGCCGGGGCTGTCCCAACAGGCGCGAATATGAAAATCAACAAAACCTGTGCCATTGGTAGCAGTAACGGGTATGGCTTCGATCCAAATGCCATAAACTCTATTTACGCTCGAATCATCGTTATACGACACGGCCGCAAAAGGTGGTAATGAACCCCCGGTTGGAGGGGCCATACTTGGCGATACGTTCGATATAGTCGCCTGGCGGGCATTTAATATAAACGGGCGCTCACCCGGCACATTCGTAGGACAAGTAGAACCATTTGCTAATTGGCTAAAGTCGGAAGCCCCTGCTGCACCGTAATCGGTCGTGATATCAGCCCACTGAGCCGCCGTGCCCGTTGGCGTACCACCTCGTTGATACGAAGCCACATATGCTTGATGAATATAGCGCAGGGCTTCGGTTTGAGCGTCGATCTGCTGGCGAACTTGCGTAATTTCAAGAGAGCGCTGAGCAATCGATGTACCTTGGTTCATGATTGCCATTGCCCCTACTGCCACCATAGCAAATACAGCCACAGCAAACAGAACTTCAATAATTGTATCGCCCCGTTCGCTGCGCTTTAGTCGCATACACCCTCACTCTCCGCAGGAATCGAAACCGCCGCCTGGTTAGTGGCGTAGGCATCGATGCGCACAGCTAGGCGCTCACCAACAAAAGTACCAGCGTCTGCATTAACGCAAAGATTGTGCTGAGTTGAAACATTATTTGCAACCAGTAGTGCCTGTGGCGATTGGACACCACTGGCCGCAAATGTCATAACCGAGCCGCTAAGCGGTGAACGAAGTACCAGCATAGAGAATGGCATTGGCGTGGTCGATTGCGGCTGCACTACCTGCGAACCCCATTTTACATCCTGCTCTTCTTGGTCGAGTGGCGAAACTTGCAGCGTGTAATTATTTTGTAGTTCAACAATATCGCTTGTAGCCGGCTCAACACCAGGGGTTCGATACCCAACAACATTTGCACCTGTTAGTAACATGCCATTATCGTTGACGGTTATGTACCGCCCCAGCAGCACACAGTTACTCGTACCACGCGCCTGAGCATCTGCCCCGCTTGCTTCGATAACATTTCCATTTGCGTCACATCGCCATTGATTGTTACGTGCGTTAGTAACATTCGTCACGTCACTATATTGATCTTGAATAAATGATTTCAAGGAATTAACGCTATCGCGGTAGCGCTGCTGACTAATTGCTACGCCCGAGCCAACTAAAATACCCACCGTTAAAAGACCAGTGATTGCCAAAAATAGCATCGCCTCAACTAGTGTAAAACCGGTTTCAGTCCGCGCGCTCATCTAGGCTCATTATAGCATAAGTAGTTTCAGCATTTACAACAGAATCGTCATATACCAATCTATAATAGACCGCCCTACTAGCATAGCAAGCACACCGCCAGCTATAAGCAACGGGCCAAACGGCACCCGAGTAGTGCGTGATAACTTACCGGTCAGTAATCCGGGCAACACGATAAGGCAGCCGATCAAATTTGCCGCAAACAGCGCCACAAACGCCAAGCGCCAATCGGCTAGAAAAAGCGCCAGCAACAGCCCAAGCTTTACGTCACCAAAACCAATCCAACGACCCTTCGACGCCAACCAAAGCATCAAGTACATACCGCTGAGAATAGTGATGGCACCGACAAGCGAACCGAGAGTGGCCATGACATTTGGGGTCTGCATAACAGTAATGACAGTATAGAGTGTTGCAATGGCAATGAGTGGAAATACAACCCGATTAGGGAGCAGGAACCACCGCGTGTCATAGGCAAATAATATTACCAGCCCAACGCAAGCAATCAACCAAAGAACTAATTGAATGATGACAAGCGGGGTCTCGAGCGGTTGCGGCCACAATATGTACGAAGCCACGAATAAGACGGCCGTCGCCAACTCAATAGTTGGCTCAAACCAACCGATCTTTACCCCACAATATCGACATTTACCGCCCGTACTGAGCCAGCTTGCTAGTGGAATCATATCGTACCATGCAAGCTGGTGATGACAGTGCAAACACTGCGAGCGGTCGGTGGTAAATGTTGTTTCTGTAAGTGATCGAAGTTGCTTCAGTTCCCGCGTTGAAACTTTTTCACCAGCCTTTTTGTCTTCTACCAGCTGCCTTGCACGTAGTCGCCACACGGTTGCACCGGCAAAACTTCCCATGCCCAACCCTAGAATGGCGAGCAAAATCGTAACTATCAGAACATCCATTAGCATTATCATACAGGGAAAGGACTCATAAGTAAAACAGCCTGCTCCAACAGGCTGTTTTATGCGAATACTCTCTAGACTATTGGGCGTTTTGACAGAAGTATCCAGCGCCCTCAAGCTTAACTCTCACAGCCGCTTGTCGAGCACTTGCCGATCCACCGATCTCTTCACCGTTACATGTTCGCCCCGGCGCATATTGGATTTGACCATCCTGAAGACTTAGACTTCCACCATTATCTACCCTAACAGTATAGGTAGATCCAGTGGCTGGATCCTTAAACTCTCCTTGATCAGAACGTAGATAGCTCACCAAGAAGTCATCTATCTGATTCTGCGTCTGTGGAATACTACCTCTATTATTAGTTGCATACTGTTGCAATTGACTAATAAACCGACCCACATCATCACGACGTTGCGTATCACGCTGGCCACGCTGCAATGCTGGTAGCGCAATGAACACCATCAAGAAGATCAGTCCGGCAATCGCCAACACCAAAACCACCTCAATAATGGTGAAGCCCTTCTCTTTGTTTTTTTGTTGTGTGTTCATAAAATCTGTTCCACCTTTCTATGAACGTATTAGTAATGCGTATAACGCTTACGTTTATTGTAGCTTAGGCGGCGTTAAAAGTCTAGAATATTCAAATTAAAGGCTAATATTATTTACTAGTTGGTAGATTGGTAGCAGAATCGCCGCCACCATACCACCAGCCACCACAGCCAGAATTACCATTAGGATTGGTTCGATTGAAGTAGAGATTGCTTTAATTTCTTCATCGAGTTCATCTTCGTATACTTGCGCCGTCTTCCCCATCATTTCGTCGATTTTACCAGATTGCTCACCAATTTTGATCATCTGTGGCACAAGTGGCAAAATGTATTCTTCGGGTTGCAGTGCAACCGAAAGTGCCTTACCACCTTTTACCTTTTCGGCCGCTCGATCAATACTCTTAGCGACGATGGAATTATTTACCGCTCCACTGGTAATACGAAGCATGTCGAGCATCGCCACCCCGGTTGAAAGCAGCGTCTGGCCTGTTCGAGCAAATCGAGCCATATACAGCTTGCGGAACATGCGGCCAAAAAACGGCACATTCAGTTTGAATGTATCTTTCATACGAATACCGTTTTCGGTTTTAAGGTATTGCAAGAAAAAGTACACGCCAATACCAACAACGATAATGACCAACCACCAGAACTGCGCAAAAAAGTTTGCCAGCGACACCATAATTTGCGTCAGAAACGGCAGCTCTTGCTTGAGGTCTTTATAGAGATTTTCTACTTGAGGCACCACTGTAAATAACATAAATGCCATAACAGCAAAGATCACCACAAGTACGATAATTGGGTACGTGAGAGCCCCGCGAATTTTACTCATAGTAGCCGCGTCTTTCTCTTGCTGGTTGGCGATTCGAACTAATGATTCGTCTAGTGTACCCGACGCCTCACCTGCTGTAATGAGCGCGAGAAATACGCTATCAAAAACGTCTGGATGTTTTGAAAACGAATCAGATAATGACTTTCCACCCTCTACAGAGGTGATAATGTCTTCCACAACACCTCGCAGACGCTTGTTTTCAGTTTGCTCAAGTACTGTACGCAGGCTCTGTGACAATGGCAAGCCAGCTCCGATAAGCGTTGCAAGCTGTCGGGTAAAAACTACTTTGTCCTTGGTAGTGATTCGATTGGTAATTCGGCGCAAGAAACTTGACTCTTCACTCGCCTCTTGAATATCAAGCGGTGTAAACCCTTGAGCAATCAATAGTTTTGCAGCAGCCGTTTCAGAATCTGCCTGCACCGTTGCTCGAACGATTTTATTGGTCGCAGTATCTCTCGCCTGATAATTAAACTTCTTCATTCTAGCCTCTCATGAGCCTTTCGAATTCGGTCAGATCAACCGCAAAATTGCGGGCTTCGTCGTAGGTCACTGTTCCATTCTGCACCAACGCAGCCAACGTGCGATCCATCGTCTGCATACCTTGGTCGGCACCAGTTTGGATCACGGCATCAAGTTGGTGTGATTTTCCTTCGCGAATAATATTGCGCACCGCTGAGTTAGCCACCAACACTTCAGCAGCAACGGCACGCCCACCGCCAATTGCCGGAACAAGCCGCTGAGAACAAATTGCCATAAGAATATTCGAAAGCTGAGCACGAATCTGCGGCTGCTGATGGGGCGGAAATACGTCGATCATACGGTCGATCGACTGAGCAGCGCTGTTGGTGTGAAGAGTTGCAAACACCAAGTGACCGGTTTCGGCAATCGTAATGGCCGCTGAGATTGTTTCAAGGTCGCGCATCTCACCAATCAGCACAACATCTGGGTCTTGACGCAAGCTAGAGCGCAGCGCCGCCGAAAAGCTGTAGGTGTCGTAGTGGACTTCACGCTGCACCACGACTGATTTTTTTGATTTATGCGTAAATTCAATCGGGTCTTCGATTGTAATAATATGGTCAGCTCGTTCGGTGTTGATTTTGTCCACGAGCGAGGCAAGAGTTGTGGATTTACCCGAACCGGTTGGCCCAGTTACCAAAACAAGACCTCGGGGGTAGTCGGCAAACGACGAAACTACTTGCGGCATACCAAGCTCACTCACCGATTTGATTTCATTTGGAATCAAACGGAGCGCCGCAGCCAGATTTCCTCGTTCATGAAAGGCGTTAACACGGAATCGCCCCAGCGTCCCAAAAGCAAAGCTAAAGTCGAATTCTTTGTCTTTCATCAAAATCTGCTGTTGATCTTGATCAAGAATAGCGAACACCAGCGCCTCTACAGCCGGTTCATCAAGCGCGTCGTAGCCAGCAATTGGCGTTAATGAACCATCAACGCGCAACATTGGAGGCAGCCCCACCTGTAAGTGGAGGTCTGAAGCTCGTTTTTTGACGACTTCTTCGAGCAGTACTTCAATTCTGAGTTGTTGGTTCATATTTCCACCTTCCTATGCTGTATCTGATGTCACGCGGTTTACCTCTTCAAGCGTGGTTATTCCTGTAAGAGCTTTCAAGTAACCGTCTTGACGCATGGTAATCATACCTTGCTCGATTGCCTTACGCTGAATATCGCTGCTTGTTGCGTGTGAGACAATGAGATTTTGAATGTCTTGAGTGACCTCCATAACCTCAAATAGCCCGGCGCGACCAGCGTATCCGCGAGGCGTTTGCGGCGTATCTACGCCTCTTACTAAAGTATAAGCGCTTTGCCCTGCCAGTGGCAAGTCTTTATAGCCTAAATCTTCGGAAACCCGCGCAATATCGGCTTTTGTCTTCGGTAGTAAATGTCCGACTGTGGTCATTATGTTTTGTGTTTCAATCGGTGACGACTGATAACTCTCTCGTTTTGGCGACACCCGACGCACCAAACGCTGACCAATAATTGTATTCACCGTACTGGCAATCAAAAACGGCTCTACTTTCATATCAAGTAGTCGTGGCAATACTCCTGCCGATGAATTGGTGTGAAGCGTACTAAACACCAAGTGGCCAGTCAGCGCCGCTTGCACCGCGAGGCTGGCCGTTTCAGCGTCACGAATTTCCCCTACCATCACAACGTCTGGGTCCTGACGCAAAATCGACCGTAGACCGTTGGCAAACGTCAACCCTACCTCTGGATTGACTTGAATTTGGTTGACACCTTCCATTTTGTATTCGACTGGGTCTTCCAGTGTGACAATATTAACCGCATCGTTTTTAATCTCTTTAATCAATGCGTAAAGACTGGTCGATTTACCCGAACCAGTTGGCCCTGAGGTAAGAATCATACCATTCGGGCGCCGAATTCCTTTTTGGATCAACCGTAACGCACGCCCAGCATAACCCATTTGAGCCAGATCGAACGAACTACCCGATTTATCGAGCAAACGAATCACCACCTGTTCACCCCATACCACAGGGCTTATCGCGATACGCAGGTCAACTTCTTTGCCAGCTACCTTTACCGTAAACTGGCCGTCCTGCGGAATACGATGCTCGTCAATCTTTAAGTTCGAAAGAATTTTAATACGACTCACCAGTGCTGGCTCAATACTTTTTGGCAACTGCATAATCTCACGCAGCACGCCGTCAATTCGGCAGCGAATTTTGAGCGTTTTTTCGAGCGGCTCAACATGCACGTCACTGGCACGTGCCTTTACCGCGTATTCTAGAATGGTGCTGAGCGCCCGGCTAATTGGCGAGTCTTGGACGATTGTTTTAATGTCGCCTTCTGCTGCTCGAGCGGCCTCTTCTTGCGACGCCTGCGCAGCTTCGCCCACACTCGAAAGGTCGGTGCGGTATTGGTCAAGCACATGCCGAACACCAGCCTCACTCGCCATAAATACTTTGATTGGTCGCTGAATAAGATTAGCTAGGTAATCAACCGCCTGAACGTTGTTTGCGTCGATCATTGCAACCGCGAGGCGATTTTCTACCTCAGCCAGCGGCACTGCCATAAATCGCTCGGCAATGTCTTCTGGAAGAAGCGTCAAAACATCTTGATCGATAATACTATTTGTAAGGTTTACATACGGCACCCCAGATACCTGCGCAATCGCATGTGTCAAAAGCTCGTCGTCAACAGCTCCTTGCTCACTCAAAATCGCTAGCAGTGGCTTATTCGTTTTGGCAGCATCATCTTGTGCAGTTTTAAGAAGTTGTTCGGTAACTAAACCTTCTTCGATCAAGAGGTTAACGAGTTTTTCCTGAATGTCGCTAGTGAGAAGCGCCATACACTAAACCCCTACTGCAACCCTTGGTCTGAATTGTTGGACTGGTCACCCCCAATAATTACCTCAACGGTAGGATTGATTGCATTCGAATTAAATACCGAAGGGTCGGGTTCGGTGACTTCAGTTGAAATTCGATCGATCGTCTTCACTTGCACTGATTCGTTTTGTACATTGCCTAAAATTGCCTGCGCGCCAAAGTAAGCAAGCATCATGCTCACTGCGGCAATAAGGATGATCATTGCGATATCTGATTTCTTCATGGCGTTACCGTCTTATCTCTTAGTTCTACACTGCGGGCTGGTTCGTAAAAGGCATGACCTTCCACCGAAAGAATTAGTCGACTACCCTGGGTTTCAATATTGAGCATCGTTACGTTAATAGCCCGGATTGATCGTTCTAACCGCTGCAATAAACTTTTGAGTGCACTCGCGTTGCCAACAGCCGTACTTACCGAAAAACGGAAATTAATTTGGTTTGTTCCGTCACTCTCAAGCGAGGAGAAATCTTCAACGTTCGTATCACCCAAAGACTCAACACCAACAACCGGGTCAACACTCAATGTTTCAATAGTGATCGCCGGATCATTCAAGAATCTTTCCTGCAGTGACGCTCCCAATGCCGACGAGTTAGCAACGGCCGGCAACGCCTCAAGCACCACTTGAATCGGCTGGTCGTCACCCGGCGCCATGCTCGAACGTAAGGCTTCGTTGGTATTAAGCACACGTATTTCATCTTTCAGTTCATTAATGACCGAATTGTTGTGCTCAAGCGCGCCTGCGGTGTTGGTTTTCTCGAGTAGGACTTTTTCGTTAAACCAAGCTTTTTGCACCAAGAATATCGATACAACAATCGCGACACCAACAATTACCGACACGCCAGCCACCCACATAAACATCATGCGGTTGGCTTGAGAAATTTGCTGGCGCTTTCGAAGCGCTGTTTCTTTGGCGGCCATTACTCTTCTTCCTCTACGTCGTTAGCTCTTTGGGTAAACAAACTGTGCGGTACACCCTGGAATGAATCGGTTGCATTCGTGCGTTCCGGTGCAACAATCGTGGCGTTTTGCGCTGCTCGCGAGAATAATTCTTCAGGATAAACAAACGAAAGTGTAAACCGCAGCACTCGGGCACCTGAAGCGTCTTCGCCATAGCTCCGTTCACTGTCACTCATGTCTGACGCAAGCGGTACCGAAACCTGCTCGTCGTTTTGATTAAACCGCAGCGTCGTTGCTTCAATTGTCTTTTTGAACGTCTCGAGTGCAGGATAACCGTTTGCCGCCTGGGCTTCGATAGTGATCGTTGAGGTTTCGAGATCGAGCAAAAGATTGGTAATAGCCACATTGTTTGGCTCGGATGGGTTGATCGTCGTCAGGATATCAAAGATCCTCGAAGTAATTGTCTTATTGTCGTGCATCTCTGAAATCCGACTCAATTGGTTTTGTATCGTCAGTACGTCGTTTACATCTTCAACGCTCGCTAGTGTCTCACTTTCGCTTTGAATTGTATTATCGAGAATGACACTTCGAGCCGTTTGCACACCAAATACCCAAATAGCCAGCAATACAACCACTCCAGCTGCAATCAAGCCCGTTAAGATAGAGATAGAGATGACACTTACGCGGACGCGCTGTGCCTTGATAAGTTCTTGTTTAACATCGGGAACAAGGTTAATTTCGATCATTACTTGTTACTCCTTTGCGCCAAGCCAATAGCAACTGCGAATTCGGTAGATATCGCTGCCAATTGCTGTTGATCGCCCTGTGGAACGCGAACTTTTTGCCACGGATTTGCTAAACCTGTCGGAACCCCTGTTTTAGCGGTCACGTAGTCACCAAATTTTGGTATGACACTTGCGTATCCCGACAATAAGATGCCGCCTACGGGTGTATTTGGATACCGTGTTTGGAAAAATTTGATCGACTTAGTAAGCTCAGCGGCGAATCCTTCAAGAATATTCTCCACTGCGTGAAGCACTTGCCCTTCTAAGCGGTCTGGGGCGAGACCAAATTTGATAATGAACTGGCGAGCTTGGTCTTCTTGAACGTTAAGATTTTGAACAGCCGCCTTTACCAGTGAATAGATGCCCGTTGGGATGGTGCGCACCAGTCGCGGAGCGTCGTCAAAGGTAATGACGAGGTTGGTCGATAATTCACCAACGTCTATTAGCAATCGGCCATCCTGCACACCTGCCGGCAGCAGCGCCCGCACCATTGCAATTGGGTCGGGTTCGGCGGCAACCACATTAAGGCCAAGACCTTCAATAAATTCAAGTCGTTCTTCGGCATAACTATTGGCTGTGCTCGCCAGGAGTACTTCTTGCTGCTGAGGATTGTGGGCTGATTGCCCCAAAAGAACCCAATCAACCTTGGCTTCATCAACAGCCATTGGAATATACTGATCAATCTGATATTTGATCGTACTTTTTAGCTCGGCCTCGGGCATGGTAGGCACATCAATGACTGTGGTAAAAGTTTTTTGTGACGGCAAGCCAATAGCAACGTTTTTAGTTTTTATACCGCTTTGCCCTACCGCTGTCATAATCACCTCGCCAAGGCGACGCTGCGATTCCTGCGAGTCGGCCGAAGTTGTTTTTACATCTACCGGCGCGTACCCATAGTGAAGCAAGGTCCAATTATCTTGGCCGTTGTTTGCTAGCTGAACAACACGTACCGCATTAGTACCGATGTCGAGTGCAAAGAAATCGCCCACGCCTTTCAGTATTGCCATATTGGTTTTATTATACATAAGCATAATGGCAGCGGCAAGAGTTTTAAGAGAAATCAGTTGTTACATTACCTAGAATCGTGGCGGTAATTCAACCGTATATACCGTTTGCGCTTTACTGTTGCCACTCGCCTGCAAACGAGCCCACAAGAAAGCGTCTGGGCGCAAGTTAAAGCGCTCTGCCGGGTCGTCCGACGCGTCGCCAGCACCTGAACCGGCAGTTCGATTCAAGAAGAGCTGATTCGTAACAACTGGACCATTCACCTCAAGGGGTGTGTTGCATTTTTCGGAGGTCAATCGGCCCGTCAGATTGGCACATGTATCAATTGCACCTCCCGTCACCAGCCAAGCGTCAATCCGCGATACATTGTCTTGAATGTCGATATTGTCGGCAATAATCACCACCTGAGGAATGTCATTGACACTCCCAAGCGTATCGTCGGTGTAGGTAATATTACCAGTAATTGTTACGGTCCCTTCAGCTACAATCACCGCCGATTGACCCCTGCCAATAGCACCGCCTGTGATAGTAAGGTTTCCCGGAGCTGTTCGCACCTGCACTGGACTTCCTGTGGCGAATGTTTGAGCGGCAACATCAATACTCGACCCAGCTATCTCGGTTTGATTTGGCAGTGACTGGAAGAATGCCGCAGCATTGCTAAGTGGGCGGAAGTTTGATTCCGTAGTGAAGTTACCAAAACCATCCACATTCGCAAAGGTGAATTTACTCCAATCGGCCTGAGTGTTGCTTGTTTGGTTATTCAAGCCAGCACCCGACGCAAATCGATTCACCGTATCAACTGCAAACACACCATACTCCACCCAACTTCCAAAGGTCTGACCACCTTTTACTGTCGTACTTGTTTCTACCTCACCGCGTACCGCCAAATCACCACCCCAAATCTGAACTTTCGGCTTCTTCCCCACTACTGTACAAACCGGAACCGAATGAGCCCATTGGCTACTGCCAGTTGACCGCGGCTGCACCGAAAGCGCAAAACAAATACGCGTTCCTACCGGCACATCACCAACATCAACACCACTCACCGATGGCTGAACATTGGTAGCTGGTGTACCTCTATTAAATCGATCGGTACCCTTAGCAACATTCTCACAGGTTGTACCGCCATTTTGGAAAAAGTTCCCCGATGCCGCACCCCCGCCGCTTTGACAAGGGGCAGTACTCGAGTTCGCTACGCTTCCACCTTCATTTGGCGCTGTTTGGCCTGGCTGCACAACCATTTTGGTGATTTCCCACTGAGTAGGGTTACTGGCAACATTCCCATTATTGTTCACGCTCGTCTGCGCGTTCATTTTGCTACCCGGCTCAACCTCAGTTGGAGAGACACTATCAACTTGGGGAGATAGTTCGTACTCAGGCGCAGGCGGCAAACTACCCGTACCTACTGGGTTTGCACAAAAGTGGCGAATAACATAGGTGTACGCAGCACTTCCTCCAGAAAATACCAATGCCGTCTGAGTACCACTATCATTGTAAAAAGCATCGTCATTCGGGCTTGAATTTCCCGTTGGTGGATTGCCCTGGTAGTACGAGTTAACTGTAAAACTGCGCATTGTGTTCGACTGGAACAAAACATTCGGGTTATTAATACGGTTTTCCCAATCAGCAATCTCACTATTCGACGGTCGACAGTTACTTCGTTCACAGCCAGCATCCGCTCCATCAAGACCACGCATGGTTTGAATGATAAACGCCGCACCCACTCGATCCTGCTTGCGAACATCTGAATTATCGGCAGTACTATCAAGCTTACATTTTACATAATTAATAAATTCTTGCTTTGTATTTACACTCAGCGGAATCGCAAAGCTGCCGTCACCCGAACAGCCTGGCGTTGGATTGCTGTTTGGCCACACCGTAGGCCGCCATACATAGTCGCCATAGTTATCAAATTCATTATGGAAATACCCGCGGTTGTTTGACCGACCATACGCTGCCATCGTCGCCATCGAAGCATACCCAACAGCAAAGGCTGTAGCCACCAGCATTACCACCAGAAAAATATGCTTGTACTTTTTCATACTATCCCTGAAGTAACCTTATTCTTTCTTCAAAATATGCCTTGTCAGCCTCGTAAAGAATGTTAGATGGGTCTAATCGCTCAATTGTTAGCTGGTAGTATTCGATGGCATTAGTATTGTCACCCAGCTCTTGGTAGGCAAAGCCAACCAGCTGTGCCGTTTGCGAACTCGGGTCAAGCTCGTCTGCTCGACGGTAGGCCTCGAGTGCTGCAGCAAAATCTTTTCTGTCATAGGCTGCGTTCCCTTGTTGAATATAGACCAGTGCCCTCGTAGGGTCGTCAAGGTCGGGATTTTCAAGAGCTGTGGCGAGTTCCTGATTAAAGGCCTCCGTGTCTCCCTCTGCTCGAAGATTTTGCAGATCGTCGACAACTGTTGGGAGGGTTGGTGTTTCTTCTTCCTCTGTTTGCGACGTATCGCCCGCCTGCTGATTGGTGTCCTGCCACCACCGCAGTGCAACACCTGCGCCAGCCGCCACCAAAACAAGAACAATAATCCCCACAATAATAAAGATTTTTCGTTTCTTACTTGGCTGCTTTTTCTCGTTGTTTTTTGCCATAATGTTTATGCCTTTAGTGTAGCATAAGCATAGGTTCTTTAGGAATAAGAAAAACAGCCTCCTCAGTTCCTAATTCGGAAGCAAGATGGCTTTATGCTTGCAATTATTATTTATCCTGATCAGCAAGTTGTTCAGCTTGTATATCTCGACCAGATTTCGCACCATTATCAAGCAATAATTGTTCCAAAGCCTTTCGATTGGTCTGACGCGCCGCATCCAATGCACTCATTGGAATTCGACCCTGGTACATATTAATACGATTCAAGTCAGCACCTCGATCAATAAGCTGTCTCACTACCTGTTCTGCACCACGTGCCGTCATCATCATAACTGCCGTTCTGCCTTCAAAGTCAGTGTCATCTACGCCTATTTCACTTTTTTCGATCTTCTTCATAAGATCATCTGGAGAGCCGAAAAAAGCTTGTTCTACCTTCTTCATATGTTCAACAGCCGGGTTAATTTCAGGTTCGGCAACCGTATCAAGCGCCACACTACCAAGCTTAGTTGCTGTTTGATCATCACCTCGTTCGTGATTCGTTTCTACAGGTTCTATTTCGTCTACGGGAGCTTTCGTTGTGCTTGGTATATTGTGGTTCATTTTTTATTTTGTCCTTATTATAACTATAAAATAACAAATTTCTTATGTTTTGTCAATAATCACTACTATCCACCCCTGCCGTTATGATACAATAAGTAGGTATGAGTTTATCTATCGGCATCGTCGGTCTTCCAAACGTTGGTAAGTCAACGCTTTTTAATGCCCTCACCGACAACAATATTTTGGCCGCAAACTACCCTTTCGCAACAATTGAACCAAATACTGGTATTGTTCCTGTACCCGACGAACGGTTGAGTGAATTGGCAAAGCTTTATCACAGCGACAAAATCATTCCAGCAACAGTAAGTTTTGTTGACATCGCCGGTTTGGTTGCCGGCGCCAGCAAGGGTGAAGGTCTGGGTAATAAGTTTCTGGCAAACATTCGTCAATGCCACGCTATTGTACATGTGGTGCGAGCTTTCGAGAACAACGATATTGTTCACGTTGCTGATCGGATTCACCCCGCTGAGGACATTGGCATTATTAACACCGAACTGATTCTGGCTGATATTCAAACCATTGATAATTACTTACCGAAATTACAAAAAGAAGCCAAAGCCAAGGCAATGCTGCGCCCACAAGTTGAATATATTCAAAGTCTGCGCGAAACGCTCGAAAACGACACGCCGCTTTCGCAGCTCGGTCCACTCAATACCGACTACATTGCCGACCTCCACTTACTTACCGCCAAACCGGTCATTTATGCCTTTAACGTCGACGAAGATATGCTTACCAACGAAATCGAGCAAACGAAGCTACGTCAACTTGTTGCTCCTGCTCAGGCAGTATTTGTATGCGCCAAGCTAGAGGAAGAGCTGCGTGGCCTTAATAAAAGCGATGCCGAAGAGTTACTGCAGAGTTACGGCGTCAAAGAAACTGGCTTACAACAGCTGATTCATGCCGCTTACGATATCTTGGGACTACAAAGCTACCTAACCGCCGGCCAAAAAGAAGTCCGCGCCTGGACAATCAAAAAAGGCTTCACCGCCCCACAAGCCGCCGGTGTTATTCACACCGACTTTGAACGTGGATTTATTGCCGCCCAAGTGGTTGACTACAACGACCTCGTTACCGCAGGCTCTGAAGCCGGTGCCAAAAGTGCCGGCAAAATGCGCACCGAGGGCAAGGACTACGTGATGCAGCCAAACGACGTCGTAGAGTTCAGATTTAACGTTTAGGAGAAAACCATGTCCGAAAAAGTGCAAATCGTTGACGAAAACGACCAAGCAATCGGTAGCGCCACTCGCGAAGAAACCTGGGCAAAAGGACTCTACCACCAAACAATCCATATCATTATTACCGATAAAGCTGGGAATATCCTTTTACAAAAACGCAGCTCGCAAAAAAAGCTCTATCCAAATCGTTGGACGAATGCCGTCAGCGGTCACGTCGACGAAGGCGAAACATACGAAACGTCTGCATCACGAGAACTACTTGAAGAAATAGGCATCAGTATACCCCTCAAATATCTTGGAAAGTTCGTCTTCCATCATGAAGGTGATGGCAAGATCATCAATCAGTTCAACGGCGTCTTCCGTGGAGAAATCCCCCATGAGACATCACTTGTGCTTGCGCCAGAAGAAGTTAGCGAAACAAAATGGTTCACCAAAGACGAACTTGCACATAAAATCACAACCAAACCCAATGATCTTACTCCTGCCGCTCAAGAAGTTATCCGTCGATTTATTTTGTAACCAAAGGTCGCAGCAAATAAAACCGCTCTTGGTTCCCTTTTGCTCCGGCCACTTCACTGTCGCGTTTATCTTGAATAACAAAATAGTTCTTAGCCCATACTTCGAAATCTTTCAAAATATCTCGTCGCACGGCATTGTTTTTAATCACCCCTTTGCTCACCTGGTGCCGACCAGCTTCAAACTGCGGTTTCACCATAGCTATAATTTGCGTGTGTGAGTCTGATAATTCTTTAGCAATGTGCGGTAAAATATCGCGTAGCGAAATAAACGACACGTCCATCACCACGATATCTGGTGCGCTTTTGAGGGTAAAGTCGCGAATGTCGGTTTTTTCGTGCAGCTCAATTCGCTCATTGTCACGAAGGCTCGGGTGTAATTGATCAGTCCCGACATCGACAGCGAACACTTTTTTTGCACCACGACGCAGTGCGTAATCGGTAAATCCGCCAGTACTGCTACCGACATCCAGCACAACCTTATCTTTAAAATCTATCTTCAATAGCTGTGCCACACTCGCGAGCTTCAATCCAGCCCGACTTACATATTGTTCATCGGCCGTCAGAACAATATCAGCTTCTGATGAGACGAAATTTCCAGGCTTATTGATTACCTGGCCGTTCACTTTTACCTTACCCATCTTGATCCAGCTTTCTGCCTGCGATCGACTGGCTGCCAAACCTTTTTGAGCCATTATCTTATCTAATCGTTCCTTCACGGATACATAATCCTTTCTACTTCGCGCGTTACGCTCGCAATTGGTGCGTACGAGCCACCATTTGTCATAATTGTCATCACATAGGTGCCGCGCGGGTGCTGTACGATTGCCGTGTCGTGTACGTAACCCCACAAAAAGCCAACTTTGTCGTGCACCATTCCCGCACTTCCCGTAGGAATGCCATAGCGATACGGGTGACTGCGCAGCGAATGCAATAACCGATCACGGTGCGGTCCATTTAGTAGCGACCCAGTGTGCAGTCCTATCATATACTGAGTCAAGTCGGCCGCTGTGGTTGCCGTGGCACTCCCGGTTAAAAACGACGTGCCGGTACTAAAACCGTGGGCATAAATAAAGTTATTGAGGTTAGCACGACCAAAATCAGCAATCCATTTTTCGGCACATGGATTCGTGGAAGCGATCGTCATGCGGTCAAAGCAAACATCCACATTCGTGTCGAGTATCGGGTCACCCCAGTGAATTTCGCCTTTGTCCATCTTATCAAATAACATCAGCGCAACATAGAGCTTGTAGGTACTACCACTCGGAATTGATTCGTGTTCGCGCGCGGCGGCTGTCCACTTTTGACCATCCAGTTGCACTATCGAGATCCACATATTTCGTCCGTATGCTACGTCATGCACGTACGCCCGCAATCCTGCCTCGCTGGCCGTGTAACGGCTATTGTAAATAACACTCGGCTGCTGATCAACGAATTGCGCCGTGAGAGTAGCTTCCATTTCCGGCTTTCGCAGTACATCAACTAATTGTGCGCTCAGCTCGTCACTGTTGATCGCCCGACCAATAGCGCCCTCTACCCGCCCTACCTCACGGCCATCCACAATCGTAATGTCTGTTTGACCAGCCGGCGTTCCTACCTTTTCATTGATTGTTGCTAGGTAGACCTTTATTTTTTCTTGATCAATTGAAAGTGTGACGCCGCCATCTTCGGCCGTAGCAAGAACAATCCAGGAGGCAATTTCTTTTCTTTCGGGCGAGAAATTCTGATCACCAGCTGTAATCGTTACTTTATGCGCCAGAATCGCTTCTGCTTCATCTCGCACTGCAGCCAAATCTTTAGAAGTCCGCTGCGCTGCTTCTCTGTGCGCCGGCAAGTCAATCACCGTTGTCTCACCAATCGCTAGCTGCGCGCCGCTTAAAATCGTCTGCAGTTCTTCACTTGTTATTTTGCTACTTGCTACTGCCTCGGTTGTGACAATCTGACCGTCTTTCACCTGCAGGCGTGCATTTTGTGCTGCAAAAGTAAGTTCTTTTGCAGCTTTATCAGTAAATGTTTTGAACTTCTCGTAGGCATAATACACATCCATGTCTTGTACCTGCGCTGGCTGCAGCAAAATCGAACCAGGAATCAACCGCGCCCACCAAGGATACCCCCGTAGTCGCTCAATCATTTTTTCGGTATTCGGCTCTGCTCCGATATCTTTCAACTTCACAGCAAGCGTTTTGTCGTCGCCCACCTTCAATTCAACGCTCGATTTATCAAACTGGTCAACGATCACGCTGGCCATTTCATCAAACGAAGCCAGTGATAGTGATTGACCGCCAACCCGTGCCAGCGGCAAGCCACGATCAGTCGGCCACGCAAACTGGAAAGCAATCACCACCAAAAGAATTCCTGCGCTAACCCATATCGCAACACGCTGCCAACGTTTGGCTGGCATATGACGCCGGTACCACGACTCGTTCATCTTCGTTTTTTTCTTACGGCCCACTGACATATGACCGTATTATACCACTCGTGGTTACTTTTTGCGTTCGCGGTATTCGCCGGTAGATGTGTCAACAGAAATAACATCGCCGGTCTTGATGAAAGCTGGTACTTTTACTACCAACCCCGTTTCTACCGTCGCATCTTTCAAAACACTACTGGTCGTGTCACCCTTGACGACATCTTCAGTGTAGGTAACTTCCAAGAAAATGTTCTTTGGCAGCTCTACATTAATCACCCGTTCGTCAAAGAACTGCAGCGTGACATTCTCGCCCTCTTTCAAGTAATCGACTGTCGAATCCATTACCTCTTTAGAAAGCTCAAATTGCTCAAATGTTTCCGGATCCATAAAGAAAAACACGTCGCCGTCACTGTAGAGATACTGAACTGTTTTGTTACTCATTTCAGCCGGCTCAATCTTGTCCTGCCCCTTGAATGTCTTCGGGATAACGCTACCGTCAATCAAGTTTTTCAACTTCACATTCACGATACTGCCGCCACGACCCATTACTTTTTGGGCGTATTCAATCACGCGGTAGGGTTTGCCGTCAATCTGGCAGACAACGCCCTTTTTTAGATCAGTTGGTTGATACATGCTGTCTCCTTTATTCGCTAAATCGAGGCTGTTCGCCTTTTACGTACCCCTGCAAAACCGCAAGAGCAAACGGTGTCATTATATCGTTATATTCTTCGATAGTTTCAGGTGTCTTTGCCACCTTCACTAACTCACCTTGTTCACAAAGTCGTAGAGTTTCACTGCCTAGCCGCGTAAGTGCAAGTGCATACACACTCACCTCACGCGTAATAGGCTGGTCGTAACGATCACGACCCTCGAACTCTCCAGACCAAACTTCTTCCAGAGCAGCCGGTTCCGGCGAAAGTGTCGTTTCCTCGCCAATTTCTCGAGCTGCAGCATCTATTGCCAACTCACCCTCTTCAGCATGGCCACCCAGCAGCTGTAGTTTTCCGGCATAAGCAAGCTTACCTGGTAAATCAGGGCGTTTTTCAAGGATAAAATTATCCTTGTCATGCAGCAAAACGACTGCGCTTCGAACCTCAGCCATAGATTAGTTACTGGTTACAAATGGCAGCAGTGCCAAGTGGCGGGCGCGTTTAATAGCGGTTGCCAGCTGACGTTGTTGTTTGGCGCTGAGGCCAGTTTTTGAAACAGGCTCAATTCGGCCGTACATGTCGATGAATCGCTGCAATGTTTTGACATCTTTGTAGTCAAAGTGCACAGGCAATTCTTTCTTGTAGCGTTTGCTAATAGTCATTATTATTCTCCTAGAATGGAATTTCACTTAAATCAATTGGTTTATCGTCGATGTCTTCGATCACAACATCGTCAGATTTTTTAAGGGCTGGTTTGCTTGGTGCGCCAGCGTTGTTACCACCACCATCGCCACTTGGACCATCGAGGAACGTTACATCAGTTGCAACTACCTCAACTTTGCTGCGTTTTTTGCCGGTTTCTTTATCGTCCCAGCTATCTTGGCGCAAACGGCCCTGTACCAGGCAGCGTCGGCCTTTCGAAAGGTACTGGTTCACCAGCTCACCCAGCTTTTCCCAGGCAGTTACCTCAAAAAAGTCCGCCTGGTCGTCTTGGCCGCCGCGATCAACCGCCAAACTAAAACTTGCAATGGTTTTACCAGTTGTTGTTGTGCGCATTTCTGGGTCTCGCGTTAAACGTCCCATCAAAATTACTTGGTTGATGCTTTTGGCCATTTCCCTATTCCTCCTCAGTTGTTTCGTTTTGGCGCCGCGCAGCTTCTTCTTGAGCTTTTCGCGCCTTTTCGTCGACTGTTACCAGCAGGTAACGTAAGACTTCATCGGTAATGTTGAACGTGTTGCTGATCTTCAGTGGTGCATCAGCTGGCAATTTTACGTCCATGTACACGTATACCGCAAAATCTTCACCCTTGATTTTGTATGCTAATTTCTTTTTACCCCAGTTGTCTTCGCGGACAATTTCACCGCCGGCCTTGGCCACGATATCACGCACTTTTTTGAGCGGCGTATCGATATCTACCTCTAGATCCGGGTGAATCAGAACGGTTAGTTCGTATTCTTTCACTCGAGTTCCTCCTATGGAATCCTTATGGATGCTTGTACGTTACTACAAGCTGAGTTAATAACTTTCATATTATACCAAAAACTACACTTAAAGGCAACTCGATAAGCTGTTCGGAATCGTCCGGATATTCGTATTCCCCCATTGTTGATGCGGCTCAAAGTACCGGCCTAAATCGTCTTTAGTACACGAACCGCCATTTTGGCCTTCATTTTCATCAACATAGTACGGCCGCCCCCATGGATCGGTAATATTACGAATATTCACTCCACTCGCCTCGCTTACTGTACTGACAAAATTTTCCCAAGCCGTCCAGCAGTTTGCCACGTTTGTGTCACTTGTGTCAGTAAGGTCTCTACCGTTTATTGCCGTCATACAGCCTTCTCCCGTCCAGCCACTACCTGTAATATCAATCAGAGTCTGGTTTGTGTTGATACGAGCCAATAGGATTGCTTTCTCAATCTGTGTTAAGTCGGCGTCTATTTTTGCCTCGCGCGCCCTCTCCTGAATACCATTATAGGCTACTATCACAATAGCGGCCAAAATCGCAATTATCACAATGACGATTAAAAGCTCGACGATTGTAAATCCACGATATTTATCCTGCCCACCCCCACTCATACTAGACGCCTTCGCTGCCAGCAAGGTCGTCCAAGCTCGTAATTAGCACATCACGCGGCCGTGAACCATCAGCCGCACCAATCACACCCTGCTCTTCCATCTGCTCGATAATTCGAGCTGCCCGGGCATAGCCAATTCGCAAGCGGCGCTGCAACAAACTGGTGCTTGCCTTGCCGCTTTCTACCACGACGCGCAGCGCATCTTTATACATGTCGTCATCACCGCCACCGCCGTCAAAGTCCATCACCACGCCACCTTTACCGTTCAACTGTACCGGCTGGCTCACAATTTCGTCGTTGTACTGCGGCGCCGACTGCATACGCAAATGGTCGGTGATTTTTATCACCTCTTCGTCCATCACCCAGGCACCCTGGATACGTTTCGGCTTGCTCATGCTTGGGGTCAACATGAGCATATCACCCTGGCCCAGCAGTTTTTCGGCACCAATTTGGTCTAAAATTGTGCGACTGTCGATCTGACTGGCCACCGTAAAAGCAATACGTGCCGGAATGTTCGCCTTGATCAGTCCAGTAATAACGTCCACGCTTGGGCGCTGCGTCGCCAGCACGAGGTGAATTCCCACCGCGCGGGCTTTTTGGGCCAATCGCACAATCAATGCCTCAACATCACGAGCTGCCACCATCATTAAATCAGCCAGCTCATCGATGACAATCACAATGTATGGCATCGCACCGTCGTCGACTTGCTGTTCGTTGCCGTCGCTATCGGCAACCGATACTTTGGCATTGCCAGATTGGATTTTCTTGTTGTAGCTCTTGATATCGCGGATTTTCTCTTCGGCCAGCAGCTTGTAGCGGCGTTCCATTTCGTTGACCGCCCATTTCAAGGCACTAATCGTCTTTTCAGGCTCGGTAATTACAGGTGTCAAAAGATGCGGAATGTCTTCGTACGGTGCCATTTCCACTTGCTTTGGGTCGACCAAAATAAGCTTCATATCACTCGGGCTATTGCGGTACAGCAAGCTGGTCAGCAACGTGTTGATCATAACAGATTTACCACTACCGGTCTGCCCCGCAATCAGCAGGTGCGGCATTTTATTCAGCTCACCCACCACAGCGTCACCCGAAATGTCTTTACCTACCGCAAAAGCCAATGGTTCATGACCAGTCTTCCACTGTTTCGAGGTTAATACCCCATACAAGCGTACATCAGCCGCCTTAAGGTTCGGTACCTCAATACCAACGGCTCGCTGGCCCGGAATTGGCGCCTCAATACGCAAGGTTTGAGCAGCAAGGTTCAGGGCAATGTTGGTTTCCAGAGCCGTAATACGTGTGAGCTTGACGCCGCTTGGTGGTTTCAAGGTGTACTGCGTTACTTTCGGGCCAATATTGGCGCCTTCCATTTCGACTTCGATGTTAAATTCAGCCAATGTATCACGGATTGTCTGCGCATTTTGCTGCACGTCGCCAGCATCGGCCGGCGATTGTTTTTTCTCAAGCAAATCAAGACTTGGCGCCTGCCAGTTCGGATCACTCACCGCTACCAGTGCCGCCTGCTCTTCGGCTGCCTTATCTTGCTTTATACTGCCGCGAAGGCTCGAAAGATGTGAGTTCTTTTTACCTCGCGCCTCTTCATCGAGGGTGGGAACACCAGCATTGAGCTTTAGTTCGCCAATCGTTCGTTTTGGCGCATCAGCTTCGGCAGCTTTGCGCATTACCTTCACATTCTCATCTTGCTCGCTACTATCACGCCGCGAAAGCTCCCACAGTTTTTTGATAACTGTAAACGGTGATACACGCACCACAAATAACGCCGTAACGACAATAAGAAGCACGTAAATAAACGCCGCAACTCCGGCATTAACCAGCGCTAACATTGCGCCGTTCACTAATGTGCCAATCGCTCCACCAGTTGCCTTGCCAGCTTCGTCGGTCATTAAGCCAAACAGCCCGGCAACCCACACAATCAGCAGTAACGTTGCTAGCTTCATCACAAACGGCAAGCGGTTTTCTTCAGCTCGAAACACTTCAACAGCAATATAAATAAAGAGAAGCGGCACAATATAAATTGCATAGCCGATCACTCCGAGCGCCTGCGCGTGAATCCATTCCAAAACAGGCCCGCCCGCACCGAACCACGCCACTACAAGTAGTAGTGAGATAGCGATCAGAAAAACCGCGCCAACTTGCGCCCAAAACCCTACCGGCAAGCTATGTTGCGGTGCGACTTGCTTACTTTTGCTTTTTCGAGTGGTTTTTCTTTTCTTGGCCATAGGTGTTTTTATTATAAGCGTTTTCACGCCAGATTGACAGATTATATTATAGCAAAAATTACAATATTTTGCAAGTACGCTTATGTTTTACTCACAAAGAGAAAGACCCGCGCAACAATTGCGGGGTCTCGTCCTATTAAGATACAAGCCACTCCTCTACTGTCTCGCAGTGGTTAAAAAGTATCGGCTCGTGGCCCATGCTCATCAAATCCTCGTGAAGTCGCCGGATCGTTTCAAGAATCTGGCCTTCTTCTTCCTTGCTCTGAGGTGAACCCCAGACGAGCACGATACCCTGGCCCGCGTACTGACGATCTGCATACTCAACACCCGGAATTTTCTGAATCCTCTGTAGCGTATCAGTAAGAATCTGGCCACCATCCACACGATTGATCGCCAATGAACTCGTTCCGTATCTTTTCAGCTCGAGAAGCACACCTTACACCTTTCGGTTGTTCGCCACGTGTTGGGCGATAATAGGACTCTCTACTTATAGCATACATCTAGCTAATATGCACGCGTATCAGTCGGATGTTTTGGCATCACCGCTTCGGTATCTGGCACTTGTGGCGGTGGGAAGTTGCGAGGCTGAGTATGACCAGCGTTTCGCTGTGGGCGCTGCCCTTGCCTTTTGGCCTCACCACCGTTTTGTTGGCGGTTTTGCGGCGCATTGCCACCGCCAATTTCGTTCACGACCGGGATCACAATTGGCGTACGGCGTGTTTGGTCGTACAAAATGTGAGTGATTTCGTCTTTGAGTTCTTTCTTGATCACATCGAGGTCGATCTTTTTACCGCCAAAGCTGCGGGCAACTTTTTGCTTCAGGTACTGGCGAATAATCCCCATCAGCTCTTCACTGTCGCGCAGGTAAATAAATCCACGCGAAATGATATCTGGGCTGGTAAGCAGTCGGCCCGTGCCGCGCTGTACAGTCAGTACCACTACAAACATGCCTTCACCGGCCATGTGGATACGGTCTTTCAGTACTACTTCGGAAACAACCGCACCGCTGTCGTCGTACATAATCCCGCCCACTGGTACGCGGCCAGCTTTTTTGGCGCCTTCGGCATCAATTTCGATCACGTCGCCACTGTCACACACGAAAATGTTTTCGCGGGCGATACCGCACGACTGTTCAGCCAGTTCGGCATTATGCACCAACATGTGGAATTCACCATGGATCGGCATGTAATACTTCGGGTTCAAAGCGTTGATAAGTTTGACGTGGTCGTCATAGTAGCCGTGCCCCGAAAGGTGTAGCGGACCAATGCCAGTTAAGTGCGATTTACCGTTTTGCACCACGTCGCTTCCTTCGCGCATGAGGCCGTCAACCGTGCGTACCACGTACTTTTCGTTACCTGGGATTGGGTTAGAACTAAACACAATTACGTCGGAGTTTTTGATCTTGATAAATTTGTGACTTCCGCTAGCCATACGGTTAAGCACGGCGTTGAACTCACCCTGACTACCAGTACAGACGATCGTTACTTTACCGTCGGGCAGTTTGACGATATCTTCCATCTTTACTACCACGTCTTTTGGCACCTTGATCACGCCGGCACGCAGCGCTACTTCGAGGTTTTGGATCATGCTGTAACCAGCAAACGCCACCTTGCGGTTGTGGTTTTTGGCTTCTTCCAAAATCAGCTGCATACGGTGGATCTGGCTACTGAAACAGCTTAAAATCAATCGAGAGCTTGGATATTTATCCATCACTTGCCCAATGCTGTGCTGAATTTCTGGCTCGCCGTGCGTGTGCGTGCCTTCAGACTCACAGTTGGTGCTTTCGTTCATGAGCAGCAAAATACCCTCTTTGGTGGCGATCTCAGTCATGCGCTCAAGATCAAACTTTTTGCCATCGACCGGGTTTTCTTCAAAGCGCCAGTCACCAGTGTCAATCAGCACACCCATAGGGGTACGGATCACCACCGCAGTTGCGTCAGGGATTGAGTGATTCACGCGCACCAGCTCAATCGAAAAGCTATCACACACCTGTACTTGTTCGTGTGCTTCAGGGTCGAGCACGCGGTAATCTGGTTCAAAACCACTCGTCGCCTCTTCCATCGTACGCTGCAGCATACCAAGCGTAAATTTGCTGCCGTAAACAGGCGCCGGAATCCGGTGCGCCATGTGGCGGTACGCCCCAATGTGATCCAAGTGACCGTGGGTAAATACCTGCGCACGGATTTTGTGCTTGTTTTCCTCTAAATACGAAATATCAGGGGTAATATAGTTAATTCCTGGGTAGTCCGCACCTGGAAACAGGAACCCACAGTCGATCACAATGATATCTTCGTCGTATTCGATCGCCATCATGTTCTTGCCGATACCCATTTCACCCAGGCCACCGATAGGAATCACCTTCAGGGTTGGGCGTGGTGCGCGTGATTTTTTGGGCTGATCAGCCAGGCTGAACTGCTTGCCGCCGTAGCCGTTATAAACCGATTTGTTTACCGGAATGTTGATCATGTGCTGCTGGGCACGCAGGTTTACGTTTTCACTGGTGCGGCGCTGCGCACGGAATACCTCACCCTTACGAGTCGTCGTATTATTCAGTACTGTATTGTTTGATTTTGGCTTCTGCTGCAGAGGCCGTTTGCTTTGGTCGTCCTGTTGGACGTTGCCAAGTCTTCGTTGTCCCATTTTGGTAGTAAATTCCCTTCATATGTAGAATTTTTAAATAATAAATAACAAAAACATAGGAAATAGACGTCGGTAAAAAATAAGAAGAGGTCTATTCGTTCAGTACCTTTAGTATAGCAAACCTAGGCCAAAAATGCAAGTTAGCCCTGTTTTATCTTCTCTATCACCACTGGTACATTCATAAAATCATCAATAAGCGTCTGGCGCATACTGCCGTTATAGAGCGCTGCTGCTGGGTGGTAAAGCGGCACAATCACCAGCTTGCCATCGCCAAATGCAATTCGTTTCGCCTGGCCGTGAATCTGGCTGATTTTCGCGTCTGGTAAGAAATATTCCATACTATGTCGCCCCAAAGTCACAACCACTTTTGGCTGGATAATTTGCAGCTGGCGAGTTAAATATGGCCAAAATTCGCGCTTTTCTTCCGGTAATGGGTCGCGGTTATTCGGTGGGCGATATTTTACGATATTAGTTATATATACATCGCTTCGTTCGAGCCCAGCATGTCCTAGCATTTCGTTTAAAAATTTTCCGGCTGCCCCTACAAACGGCAACCCTTGTTCATCTTCGTTTTTGCCCGGTGCTTCGCCAATAAACACAATCTCGGCGTTTAAGTTGCCGTCACCCATCACTAAATTGGTCGCCTGCGCCGCTAGCTCAGCACAAACTTTCTTTTCAATAATTTCTTGGCGCAACGCGTCGAGCTGTGTTTGTTTGTCATCTGTCATTAGTACCACTTTAGCAATTTACAGCGGTTGTAGCAACTTACCTCAAAGCGTCTGATTATTGATTTTACTTTAATATATGATATAATTATAATACGTCAACTACCTAAGGAGAGGCCATGACGGAACAAGTCACAAAATCGCCCGACGACATCATCACTTTCGAAGCGCTCCTCAAGCTCAAGAAAGGTATGCATGTCCTTGTCTACAGGACGTTCGGCTGGAAATATGCCCAGGTGCAGGATGTCTACATCGCTCACCCCGAGGCCAACGCCTATTCCTACGTCGTTTTCAACAACGAGGTGACGCCAAAAGGTGTTCACAGCATGTTGACCCTCACGAAGTGGTCTAACATGAAAGAGTATGACGGCTGGGACTGGCGAGTACGCGTCGTTCCCGACGACGAAGTCGCAGGCAAAACTTTCTCCTATTCATCCCTCAACTAGTCCTTTTAGGACTCCGGTCAAATCCGGCGTTACCCCTCACGATAGAGGGGATTTTCATATCATTTGCTAGTTCTATTGAGAGAGTTGACCAGCATTCATAGTTATGGCACTATAAAGTAATCCCAGCGATTGCTGGGATTGACCTTTGAGAGAAGAATGATACGTGCAACGACAGCATTTGAGCATGGCTCGATCTGTAGTAGGGGCGATCTTGGTCGATCCGCTCCGCAAGAGACCAATGCCCAACGATTGGCTACAGGATCTTCCCAATCCAGCTCGCCATAAAACAAGCTATCCGCAACCAAATTCGAACAGAACGGCAGAGGAATGATCGAAAAAAGCAAACTCCGGCTCTCTAGGGTTGGTACCGCTCTTCTTGGCACTTTCTTTGGAATTGTCGTTGGCATCTCGGGAACGTTGCTCGTGACGCATTTCACTACCGAGCGTGTGGAATATCCAGTAAGCTTTCTGGACGTCTGCGAGTTTCAGGAACACGCCGGCGTAACGGACGAATCGGACAACACTAACCCGTACGAGTGGCGGTGTTACGACGAAGAACCAGGTGATGTACGACCTCCCGAATCGTCGCTTGACATCCACGCTTGGTGCGGAGCGACCTACAAAGGCAGCAGCGCGGAAATGGTAGACGAATCTACCGCTTTCGGCTGGCGCTGCGTCGTCTATCTCTAATCTCATAGCCCCGAATGGCTTGCTGTTCGGGGCATTACCTTTGGTATACTGTAGGCATGTCTCCATTATCACCCTCTCGTCATCGGCATTTTTTCACAAAACGAAATCTTGGTATTATAGCGACTACCGTCGCTCTTTTATTGATCCTCTTTCACCTATGGTTGTCTTTTACCAATCCGTATGCCGATATTTCGGTCGTGGAACAGCCTTACACTACCTCTGTAGAAAACGGCCAGATCACACTAAATAAAGAATTTGACCTTTATGTCGACAACTCCGACTTTGGTCGGGCACTCGGTTACTATAAAAGCGGTTTTTTGATTGTTCAAAACGCCTATTTTGGTAGCCATAAGGCCGCCTCGCATGACCACCAAGGTATTGTTGAGGATATCCATAAGCTACGCTTCGACCCATCCAAACCTTATCTCATCAGCGGCGATCAATTTAGTGTTTTGTATTCGCGAAACCTCGGCGTGTTTTATAATTCCATTCTCAATCCAAACACCGCCCACAGCCAAATCGACTGGCAAAACCGCCAACGTATCTACCTACAATCGGCTGCTTACGCCGTTGAAGCATTTTCACGCGCTGACGACCTGGCAACCACCCTCGTGCCGATTGGTTCGCGCACCGTCCTCCTCACCCAAGTTCATCCTGGCTCTGTTGCCTCCGACACGCTTTATGGCATTTTTTATGCGCTGGCTGAACTGCAAAATGAAACCAAAAACAGCAACGGTACATACAATCTGCAAACTACTGAAACAACCAAAAAATTTGTTCAAGAGCGACATACAGATCTAAATCGCCTACTGGATATTTATTTAGAGCAAGTACAAGACCCTGCCACAGGGATGATTCGCGCCCACATAGACCTCGCGAGTGCCCGCGACGGCGTGGTGCGCGATCGGTCGTTTTACGATAATATAGTGCTTTGGAGAACCTTGGCGCTTGCCAAAGAGCTGGGCATACGTGATATTTCACAGGACACGCTCGATACGTTGCATACAAAAATTATCGATATGTATTGGAACAATGAAGACGGCTTCTTTCGAGACGATGCCGCCCCAAACAGCGCCTATTCGTCTGATTGGCTGATTGCCCTGCCAACCGGTTTTCTTGATCCGGACAACGCAAAAGACCGCGGCTATTTAGCGCGAAGCGTCGATTACACCCGCGCCCATGGCATCGACAAGCCTTTCCCTATCAAATATCAGGCCAGCACCGAAGAAGTCGATGCCCCGTGGGCGGTCAAAACTTTCGTGCCAAATTACGGCGGCGACGCTATCTGGAGCTACTGGGGTGCACAGTATATTACCCTGCTCGTCCAGCTAGCACCAGAAAATCCTGATTATTTAGCCGACGCAATCAAATATCGCGACGTTTACTACCAAAAAATCGAGCAAACCCGCGGCTTTCCCGAAACATTCGACGCGGAGGGTGATTTCCTGCAAAACGCTGTATACAAAAGTATCCGCCAGACGGGGTGGGTGGTGCAGTTCGAAGAAGCCGAATGGATGATTGAGCAAACCAATCATCCAGATAAGCCCTCTATCTTCGATTGATGACTATGAAAAATATACAAAATATATCCATATCATCTCCTTTAAAATTAATAATATGCCTGGATGATACCAATAGCCATAGAATATAAAAAGCCTATTTTATTCTCACCAACTCGTGGTATCATAGGCGCCAAAAATTAAAAGAGTTTCAATAATCGAAACTCTTTTAATTTAATGAATTTTTCTATTCAACTTCTTTCATACTCAGGCTTAGCCGCCCGCGTTCGTCAATACCCGTCAGCTTCACTTTCACCATTTGGCCTTCTTTCAATACATCGGTCACCTTCTCGACTCGTTCGTTGGAAAGCTGCGAAATATGCACCATGCCGTCGATACCAGGCATAATGTTCACAAATGCACCGAAATCTTTGATACTCACGACTTTGCCTTCGTATACCTTGCCCACTTCTGGCTCTTCAGTCAGGCTCTTGATCCATTCAAGGGCTTTTTCAATCTTGCTGGTGTCGGCAGCTGCAACGGTAATCAGACCGTCGTCTTTGATATCGATCTCAGCACCGGTCTCACTCGTAATCTTATTAATCACTTCCCCGCCCTTGCCAATCACGGCGCCAATCTTGTCTGGGTTGATTTTGATCTTTTCGATGCGCGGCGCGTACGGACTCAGCGCTTCACGTGGTCCGGCAAGTGTTTCGATCATGTGGCGAAGAATGTGTTCGCGGCCTGGCTTGGCTTTGGTCAAAGCTTCGCGCAGAATCTCTACCGGCAAACCGTGCACTTTCATGTCCATTTGGATCGCGGTAATACCCTTTTCGGTACCGGTTACCTTAAAGTCCATGTCACCAGCGAAATCTTCGGCGTCGGCAATGTCACTGAGTACGTAGGCTTTGTCGCCGTCCATCATGAGGCCCATAGCAATACCAGAAACGGGGCGTTTCAGTGGCACGCCGGCGTCCATCAGTGCCAGTACACTACTACAAGTCGCTGCCATAGAGGTCGAGCCGTTTTGGCTCATAATTTCGGTGACGCTACGGATAGCGTACGGGAATTCTTCTTCGGTTGGCAGCATAGGCAGCACCGCGCGTTCAGCCAAGTAGCCATGGCCGATTTCGCGGCGGCCTGGGCTGCCAAGGCGGCGGACCTCACCTACGGTGTAGCCCGGTGCATTGTAGTGGTGCATATAGCGGCGTTCACCATCGTTGACCTCCATGGTGTCGACCAATTGTGCGTAGCTGAGCGGTGCCAAGGTCACAATATTCATACCTTGGGTCACACCACGGGTAAAGATACTTGAACCGTGGGTGCGAGGCAGCACGCCAACTTCGCTGGAAAGTGGACGGATTTCGTCGAGCTGGCGGCCGTCTGGGCGCAGATTTTCCTCCACAATCCCACGGCGTACGTCTTTGTGCAGTGCACTCGTAAAGGCTTCGTCGTATTCATCGTGAAGATCGCTGGTGTAGCCTTCTTCGCCAATTTTTTCGCGGAACTCGTCGTGGAACGCCCAACGAAGGTTATTTACCAGTTCGTTGCGCTCTGGGTATGGCGCGCGCAGTGCTTCACCAAGTTTACCGTCCATCCATTGGTCGACTTCTGTTTGGATGTCTTCGTTTGGCAGCACGAGTTCGTATTCCTGTGCCACAGGTTGCACCTTGGCAGCCAGTTCTTTCTGCAGTGCAATAGCTGGTTGGTACGCATTGTACGCCCAAGCCAAAGCATCAGCCACCACGTCTTCGCTTACTTCGTTGGCGCCAGCCTCTACCATGGTAATGCCACTTTCAATTCCAGCAACCACCAGGTCGAGATCGCTTTGTTCGCGTTCTTCTGGGGTAGCAAAAGCCTTAAACTCACCGTTTACCCGCGCCACACGCAGGCCAGCCACAGGGCCGTCAAACGGCGTACCAGTCAGCATCAGCGCGCTGCTGGCCGCAATCATAGCTACGGCGTCGGGGCGGAAGTTCGGGTCCATACTCAAAACACTGGCGACCACCTGCACTTCTTGGCGATAACCTTTTGGAAACAGCGGACGGATCGGACGATCGATCAGACGGCCAATCAAAATCGCTTCGTCGCTAGGGCGACCTTCGCGTTTAATAAACCGGCTGCCGCTGATCTTGCCAGCTGCATAAAATTTTTCTTCATAGTCGATCGACAGCGGGAAATAATCCAGCTGGATTGGGCGACTGCCAACCATGGCTGTGCCCAGCACCACGGTGTCACCGTAGGTTACCAGCACGCTAGCGGTGGTACGAAACCCGACGCGGTTTACCTCGAGCGTCAGTGGTTTGCCACAAAAATCGGTGGTAACAGAGATAATCTCTTTACCATGTGGGTTGATAATAGACATTTAAGTCCTCCTTTTTGTTTCACTCGCCTCTAGTATGAAGCGACATAAGTAACGGGTGTAGAATTTCTCGAGTTCAAAACCCTGCATCCACCACTTGCATCGCGGGTGGCGTGTGATGTAGCTATTATAGCAGATCGGCTGCGTTTCTGGCATTAATTAAGGGCGACAAAGGAAATCCTTCACCGCCCCAGAACTACAGCCACTCAACATGAATCGTCGCCTTACGCTTGACGCAGTCGAGAGCGGCATCCAGCTCTCCGCGTTCCAGCGTGACGAGAGTCACCGAGAGTCCTTCGTTTCGAAACGCGCCTTGAATATTTTCCATCAGGAACGCACAGTCCCTACCGGCAAACTGGTCACACCGCCGCCAATACGCACCATTCATCGACGATTGCTTCAACATCACTGTCACCTGCCGGGTAAATTGCACGGAAGAACCTTTCTTCGCCCTTCCAAGGCGTCGCGCAGTACCCTCTACCCACCGTTTTGGCGGCAGCTCAGGATGGTGCCACGAGATGCTCGCCTCTCCGTACTCGTCTCCGTAGGTTCCAAGGGTTGTATTAATCTGCATAGCAGTCTCCTCACACTCATCTCAAGACTTTCTTGAGGAATTGAAGCTAAGCATACAGTACAGTATTTTATAATTTCTGTCAAAGTATCAGGTTTGAGCTACTATTCTCGTTAGCCTCGTATGCAGCCGTTCAATCCGACGAGTGGGCGTAATATCCTCGCGCAGTTGGGTACGCGCTAGTTTGCCAGCAGCCGTCAGCCCGCGCACATGCAAACTACAATCTAAATCTCCGCAACATAAATACGAAACGGTTGATTTATCACTGCGCGTAAAGGTAATGGTAGCAGAATTTGACCCGCGCTGCCACGTGGCGCACAAATCACAGATAATCGGCTCAATACGACCACTCACACCGGGCTTACGTTTGCTCAGCATAAACGCGGCCGTGTGATCACCATATAGCAACACACCCTCGTTTTTACTCTTCGTGAGTATAGCCAGAAAATCGCGCTGCTCCCAACTAGTTATTTCCTCTGGTACAAACCGCAATTCGCGCGAAAGACGCGGCTTTATGGCAGCCGCGTCTATGCGCTGGGTAAATGCTTCTCGGGTCAGCAAATTCATTACCTCTATTGTAACAGATTAGCGATGCTGGCGATAAAACGCCTCGTCTTGGGCGCGTAACTGCTGCCAGTTTTCGATATCACCCCGTTCTAGCTGGTCCAACACTCGCTGGCTATAGCGCACTACCTGGGGTCGGTGCGTCGCGAAAAGCCGTTCAGCTTGCGGCAGCGGATACGAATAGCTATCGAGCAGTTTCATTTGCCCCTCTTGAAACACCAGTAGCCTCTCGTCAATTGCCGGATCGACTTCACCGCAAATTTCCCTATATAGATCGTGCGACAACATTGGACCTTCCGGAGCATACAGCACCCCAAGATCGGCCGATGCCACCGCGAGCCCCACCTGCTCGGCCTCGTGCGACGGATACTGTTGTCGCGTTGCCATTTGCCCAACGATGACACCACCAGCAAACAGCGGCTGCGTCCCCCGAATAGCCAAGCCAGCAATGTGTGCGACAGGTTTTGACAACCCTTTTCGGCGTAACTGCTCTTCCAGCCACTCGGCACTTTGGCTTTCATGGCCTTTGCCTTGGTAAATATCGTGCGCATAACCAGCAATCTCACCTATACGAGCTGCATCGGGCGATAAGCCCACCGCACGGGCTACCCGCAAAGCACCCCGTCCTACTAAGCGCGCATGATGTCCGTTATGATACAGCCATGGTTCACGACAGCCACGATACTCTGGGTATCCTGTACTGTACCGTGTATCTACCGCACGTAATGTTTGTTCTTCTATTTCACCGAGCGCCGTTTTTTGGGCACTCTCAAGAAACCCGAATTGAAATTCAGACACATCAAACTCCTTGTTTTGATTTATTCTTTCGTTGCCGGGCGCCCGGTATTTACAGGATATAGACGAACATAAAAACTGAATATTAGTTGTGCAAAAAATGCACAACTACGTTAGAATAAGGATATGAGTATTGATATAAATGTGATCAAAAACTACTTTCAAAAATTAGACTTATTGCCAGAGATCGCCGATATTTATCTGTCGCTGCACATGCACGGCCCGCAAACAATATCAGACCTCGCCCGGCGGTCCGGTGTGGAGCGGACTCGGATTTATCGGCTGATCGACGAGCTCGAGCTGTCAAACTTGGTAGAAACACAGCTCGACTACAAACGACGTATTTTTCACGCTGCGCCTATTAGTAACTTGCAGATTCTGATCAGCAAAAAAGAACAAGAGCTAGAGCAGCTGCAGCAAGAGCTCGATACAATCAGCCAAGCTTTTACACAAACCGACCTTGTCTCCCCCACCACGCGTGTGCAGTTTTACCAAGGGCCAGACGGCGCCAAGCAATTGTTTTGGAACCAAACAAAAGCGACCACAGAAATCCTGAGTATTCTACACGAGCCCATGCAACACAAAACCAAAAAATCATTCTTTCAGCGCTGGACGTACGCCATGAACCAGCACGACATCAAGCACCGTAGCATCGTTAACGATGACTTTGTCGCTAGTTTAAAATCATGGCGCAGCCGCCACAGTAGCAAAACAAAAACATGGAATGCCCGCATTGCACCACAAGATTTCGCCATTAGCAACGCTACTGTCGTTTATAACGACGTGGTGGTGTACTACAACTGGAAAGACGGCGAGGTATTTGGCGTCGAAATTCACAATGCCGACATTGCCAATACGCAGCGGCAATTTTTTGAGATGCTATGGCAACAATCGCTACCTCTTAAATAACATAAGCGTATTTACTTTCTTGCAACTTTGTGATATTATAAAAGTATATGAATCACGAAACAAACATTGAAACTAAAAACAATGAACAAGTCGTCGTAGAGCAGTCCCTCGCTGAGCTTACTCAAAGCATGGAAGCCATGCGAAATAACCCCGACATCCAGCACCTTATCGAAGACTTGGCTCGTGATATTGATTACAAACTTCCCGAAGATGCATTTACCTCCGAAGAAGAATTTATGAAGGCGGCTCAAGCAACATTCGACTTTCGTAAAGGTCGGTCGCGAGAGGAGCTGGAGCATATTAGCTTATCACCTGAAACAATTGAAGCGCTCGACCGAGTGATTGATGATTTGGATATGAAGCACAACACCGAACCTACTCAAAAAGACTTTGATGTGGCGTTTATACCCGGTGCTGCTGGGCTTGTGCCTGCTAAGCGTCTCGACTATTTAGTGGAATTGATGGAGCAAGGTAAGGTTGATACTGGTGTCATTGTGATGATTGGTTGTGAGCGGCCTATCACTATGACCCCAAATGCTCAGGGCCAGAATGAAATTGATCGAGCCGGTGCGGCTGGCTACAATACATCTGGCGAGATGGCAAAAACCGAATTCGATCTCATGCGCAACACCGCTGCTGCTAAATTCGATATTGTTGATGAAGACTGGAAAACGATTGAGGGTACTGACATCGATATTCCGGAAGATTTCCATCGTGACTTCCGGGTTGCGTATGCCACCACCAAAGATGGCAAGACTATTTGTACTGTATCAGCGCCAATGCTCAGTGAAGACCGTTATTATCCTGACGGTAATCCACGCAAACGCGCCAATACAGCCGATGGGTATATTATGACCGCCGAGCTGCTGAGTGATTACTTCGATCACCTACCCGCAGGCGCAACACCACAAGCATTGACCGTTACCGACGCTGTCTTTAATCGTTTTCAAGGTGCGGATGCTATAGGATCGCTCGCACCGGAAGGGATCGAGAGTGAAACAGTTGGGTTTACCCGCGAACATGCCGGACTGTCCGATTGGCCTGGAGGTGCCACCTATTATCTACAGGAAACACTCTCTAGTTTAAAATCAATCGTTAAAGCTCGTGACGAATTGACGAAACACACCACTACATCGCTTTAATTCGTAGTTTGTCCTTGCCTACTTCTACCGCATCATCAACACCTTTTCCCATTAACTTTGTCGCCAGCGGCGTTTGACAGCTTATCACCACGGCACCATTTCGCGTTTGGCCGGCATGTGGCGTGTAGTCGCCGGCAATAAAGTACGTTCGATCGTTACTTAGCCGAACAGTACTGCCTATGCCTACCCTACCCTTTGGTGGCTTTGGTACACTCACCGCGCTATTTCTCAGCGTGCGGCGTAGCGATTGCAACTCGGCATCTAACACCGACTGCCTATCGCGCAGCGCATCAAACGGTGCGTTGTCGTGCCAAGTTTCGCTGGATTGGTTGAACACTTCGTAGAATTCCGGGCCTAAATCTTGAATTTCTTTTTCAAGTTCGGCAATTCTACGGCGAATATATGCCTTATCTTCATCAAGAATAACAAGCTCTTTTTGCATAAAAAGCTCCTGATAAAATTATTTGTATTGAAACGCTAGCGGTTCGGCCGTCCGAACGTATGCGAGTAGAGGACCCCGAAAGGTCATAATGTATCTAGTATACAGATTTCAACCAGTCTGTAAACTGAGTGTAAGCCGAATCTTTTTTGTCGTTACTTCGATGGTGGCGCAGCTCCTCATGACTGAGCCGACTATAGGTCTTGCCACCACGACCGGGCGGCGCAAAAATCTTCCAAAGATCAGACCAAGCCTCGGGGTGGTCGTAACTATCAACATACTCAATAATCTCACCGTCTTTATCTTTCCCCTCAAAGACGTGTGCGATACCTTGTTCGTCCATAAATACGAGCGAACTCATAAAATACGCACGGCGGTCACTCTGACCTTCCATAAATTTGATTATGCCATCCACGCCCACTGTTTCGAGCATGTATTTGATATACGGCCCAGGAAACCCACCTAGCGCATGAATATGAAACGAGCTGTCGTCGACCAATACTGGCTTTTGCAGTAAATCGCACGCCTGCCGCGCTTTTACTTTTGCAACCTCTGTGGCCGTGGCAGCCTGGGGTTCAATCAGTTCAAGCGGCTGTTGAATAATTGCGATATCGAGCCCAGCTAAAGAAAGATGGCTTGTTAGTGTGGCAATTTTGCCGCTATTCCCTGTTGCAAAGATAATTTCTTTCATTTGTTTAATTGTAGCCTAAAAACTACTGTAAACAAAAACTCCGCAACTATTTGCGGAGTCCTAGTTTGGCGACGATTGCCTTGTATGCTTCGAAGCTATTTTCTTCTAAGTATTTCAGCAATTTTCGGCGACGGCTTACCATTTGCTTCAGCCCTCGGCGTGCCATGTGGTCGTGCTTGTTAGCCCGGAGATGCTCGGTAACTTCGTTGATACGAACTGTCAAAACCGACACCTGAGCCTGTGGGCTGCCGACGTCAGTTTTGTGCAGTTGTGTTGCCTGCATCGCTTTGGCTTTGTTCTCTGCTGTTATCATCACGAGGTATTATAACAGAGCTTTGAGAAGATTTCAACAGATAAAGGGTACTTTTGCTATTAAATATTGACAAATATTCATATTATGTGTTATAATAAAAGAGTAGAATATCCATTTCACGATGGATCGCCGCCAACCGAAGGAGTTTTCATGTCTGCATCGACGACGCTGAGCAAGCTGAACGTGGACGACCCGGAAACCTGGGGATCTCTGTCAACGCTCACGGCCCACGATTGGGAAGAGCAGCCGTTCTTCTCGACCACTCCGCAGGACGAGGCGCCCATCGCGGGCTTCGACGAGCCCGACGAGACCAGCGCCTTCGCGGAGACCTTCGCGGACTACGCCGACTACTAGTCGAACTCGCCCCGCGCTGCCAACAGGCAGCGTGGGGCTTTCAACTGTCAAATTATCGCCACGTTAAAGTAAGATTGAACGCCCTTGTCTCACCCGGCTTGAGTAGTTCAATTGGCTGAGAAGCGTCGTTTAGAAAACTATATCCGGCTAACGTTGGCTCCACACACATGTAGGGACCAAGTTGGTCGGTCCACTTAGCCCACGTTGTTAGCTGCGCCGATTCACAGCTGATCATGCGACCGCCTATTTCAATATCTTGCTTTTCACCTTCAACAAATACCGTATCGGCCAGTTCATCAAGTATTTGCTCTTCACCGTTCACTTTCACGACACCTTCGCCCGTCGCAAAATACGGATGAAGGGCCGGCGCAATCCGCAGGTCACGGTCGCCGTCGTTCGTAAGGTCGAGCGCCGCCATAAGCAGCTGGTCGTTCAGTTGGTAGGACAGTATAGCATTGAGCGCCGCATATTCACCTTCTGGCGGTTGAAGTTTCAACAGAATCGATGCTTCGGTTTTGTCGAGTACATTCCACGCCTGCGTGCGGCCAAAGCCGTGCTGCGCCAAGCCGCTACTGCCACCTGGGCCAAAGTTTGGCAGGCATACAAACAGTCCGCCACGGTCTTTCTTGGTACCGTCCGACGCTTGGAATGCCCTTTTTGGATACAAAATATCCCCGTCATCGTCAGATAGATTCGTCAGCCATGCGCCCATTGGGTCGACAATCGCCTTGGTCGGTCCGCTCCATAATTCTTGTTCCATTTCACCCTCCTAATCGTTTATACCGAAATCACTGAGTCTACGCGCGTCGGCCACATGCCATGTAGCTATTGCTGTGCGCCGCAGCTGCGTGCAGTACGCACCCGTACCAAGTATTTTACCAGCATCGGCCGCAAGTGTGCGAATATAGGTGCCACTGCTCACATGTGTGCGAATTTTGAGCTCGGGGTAGCGGTAATGAATCACCTCTGTACTATATACATGCACTTGCCGCGTGGGCATTTCAACTTCTTTGCCTTCTCGCGCTAACTTATACGCACGCTGACCGTTGATTTTAATAGCACTAAAGGCTGGTGGCCGCTGCGTGATTTCCCCAGTAAGCTGACCAAGCACCATTTCTACTTCAGCTCGTGTTGGTTTTTGATCACTCACATGCGTGATTTCGCCCTCTGGATCACCGGTGGTACTTTCCTCACCCAAACGAATCGTAGCTTCGTACACTTTATCGAGTTTGCTGTATTTTTCGGCATTTTTACATTCTTTGCCAGTCACAATGATCATCAAGCCAGTCGCGAATGGATCGAGCGTACCCGTATGCCCTACTTTCACCTTTTTACCCGCTCGTTCACTCAACACACGCCGAATACGCGCCACGACGCCAAAACTGGTCATATGAGCTGGTTTGTCGATCAAAAGAATGCTGCCTTCCATGTTTCTTTAGTATACAGCATTTGACTTGTATGCCACATTGTGACATTATCAATAAATTCTTGTTCTTTCCAATCAAAGGAGTTTGTATGTCTTACGAATTTAGCTGGGAAATTGCTATCTTTGCAATTATCGTTGCCGCGCTCATCATGGGCTTCACCATTTACTCCATGATCCCGGGATGGGGTATAGGAATTTGCTTTATTGTTTATGTCCTAGTAGCGCTGATCAACCTTTTTCCAGACAATGTTAAATCTGACGATGACCTCACCGCCACAGAAACCGCGGAGCGCGTCTATAACATGCCAGTAGATGAAGCGGTCCCGCTGAGTTACGGCGAAGATGGTGTCGAAGGATTCCAGATTACCGGCTACAATCAAGCAGAGGGAAAGCTGTTTGTCGATTTCAAGAATGGCGACACTACCAGCAAGCTGGCACTTCCGACAGCAAAAATCGAGTTTGTTACTGCAGACGAAGCCAGCATCAGAATTGGTCTGTCGGACGAGAAGCACGAGGACTATGGCAAGACGTTCGGTACGGTGAGCTACACTCCAGAGGATAAGTATTGCCATATCGATACGCTCTACTACACCTGTCCATATACCTTCAGCGAGTCAGCACGGGCAAAAGACGGTCTGACACTCGCGTATCTTGTAGATATCACACTGGAGCGTGTTACCGTGGCGCTTCCGGCCAATATTTACGAAGAGCTGGGTATCTAATACAAGAATAGCCGGTGACCCTTTGGGGTTGCCGGCACTATTTATTTCTAGGTAGTCACTTTATACTAAATTTATGAAGAAAATTATTTTTGGCATATTTGCCCACCCCGACGACGAAGCGTTTATTGTGGCCGGCACTCTTTTAAAAGAAGTACGGACCGGCTCGGAAGTGCATTTAATCTGCCTTACCGAGGGCGCAGCCGGCACCAACCCCGACAATGTGCCAAACTTGGGTGAGGTGCGACTAGAAGAATGGCGAAAAGCCGGTGAGCTATTGGGTGCAACTAGCATGCACCACTTAGGGTATACTGATGGGCAGCTCAATAACACTACCCTACTAGAAATTACTAGCAAGCTTGAAGCAATCGTCCAAACCACAGCAAGCGATCCTCAAGCAATCATTGAGTTCATGGCGTTCGATCTGAACGGATTGACCGGCCATATTGACCATATTGTCGCCTCGCGCGCGGCCGCTCTTGTTTTTTATCGCCGTAAGCAAAATGACACTCGGTTTACTCGCCTACGCCTTGCCTGTTTGCCACGCGACCTGTACCCAACTACTGATACAAACTGGCTCTATATGGAGCCTGGTCGCCTAGCAAGTGAAATAAATGAAGCGATTGATGCCCGCGACATGCAAGGCGAGATTATCGAGGTCATTCACGCTCACTATAGCCAACGACAAGACGGCGATGCGATGATTCAGACGTTTGGCGACCGACTTGGCATGAATTATTTTATCGTCAAAGAGTAGCCTAGCCCTGGCCAGGAATTCTAAATTGAGCCGGGTCGTTTGACTGTGGCTGCACAGCCACAGGCGCTGGTGCGGCACCCAGAACGTCTTCAAGCTTTTCGGGTGGTAATGCACCCATTGGTGCACTTTCAGGCGCTTGCTGCGGAGGCAGCGGAGGCAAGCTAGAAAAATCTGGCATTGGAGGTGGCGGTGGCAAGATTGGCGCTTCGGGCGCAGGAGCTGCCATAGGAGCTGGCTGTTCCTCGTGAGAAATATCACCAAATGATTGCGCGCCAATATTTTCGGCCGGGTTACCTGCTGGATTAAACGGTGCAGCGCTAAACGCGGCATCAACCGCAGCCCGGGCTTCTTCATGGTCGGCTGCCGGAGCACGATTTTGTCGATCGAGATCGGCCAACGTTTCAACTGGCGGTGCTGGTGCGGGTTCTGGAGCAACCGGGGGCTGCTCTACCGGCGCAGGAACCGGTAGTGGCTGCGGAGCTGGTGACTCAAATGATGGTGCTGGCGTCTGTGATGCCTGATCGCCCGATGCTCTCACACCTGTAATTGACGGCAATGTCGCCTCTTTAAATGGATCGACATTTGGTGGTTCAACTGCAGGCTGGGCAGCAGCGTTCAGCGGCGACTGGAACGCTGGCTGGCTGTCGGTAATATATTTACCGCCGCCGTGCGTTAAGATCGTTTTGTTGCGGTCGTCTTTGAGTGCCCGGCGTTTGTCTTCGGCCGCCTGTTCGGTAGTGGCATTTAACGTACCACCCATAGCAGGCTCTTGTTCACCTAGTTCGGACGCCGTCTCGACTGGCGCTGCTTCGCCGGGTTCCTGCGCGGCGGCTTCATTCACATCGGCATTGGCAGCTGCAAGGTCTTTTTGCAGATCGGCTACCGATGGCGTAGCCGCAGCTGCCGCTGGTGCAACGCTAGCTAGCTGTTTCGCTAAATCTTGCTCAGCTTTTTTAGCCGCAGTCTCTTGTTGTGCTGCCGGAACTTCTTGGGCTTGCTTGGCCAGCTCTTCTTCGGCCCTCTTGGCGGCAGCCGTTTGACCTTCCGCTTCGGTTGCCTGCGCTACTTCGTCAACATCACCGGTTTTTTCGTGCGAAATGGTGAGTGAACCATCGTCGGCTTTCTTTGTTGGCTTGGCTGATTTTTTAGAAGTTCGTGTTAGCTTGGTTGACTCCCCTTCGGCCATATCAGTCGTACCGTCGGCATTTTCACCTTCGGTTGTAGACGGTGTTTTTTCGGCATCAGGACCAATTTCGTGTGCCGCCTCTAGTTTAGAGGCAATTAATTGCTGGTTAGCTCCGGCAGTCATAAGCTGCGCCGCCATGGTCATAACACGAGAAGAGGTCTGGTCATTGCTAAACCTATCGGTTGCCGCCACCAAACCGGTAAGAAAAGCGGTGGCTATTTGCTCATCAAGCAACGGCTTGTCTGACTTCAAACCATCAACCAGCCCCACCAACATTTCACTGAGTGAACTTGCTTTTTCTTCACGCCAGTTAATGCTGCCGAGGTCGCTTTCTTCACTGCCAGCCATCACCGAAACAACGGTTGCGTCGTGTAAAATTCGGCCATGTGCAGCCAGCGCGCCGTCAAGTTCGTCGCGGTTTTGCACACCGAGCGCCAGAACCAACTCCACATTATAGTCGCCTTGGCTAAATTCGAGGTCTTCATTGGTAATAGTGGTACGGTATGGCGTAATGAAAATTTTAACAACGTCGCCGTCAACCTTGTAGCGCAAATGGTCAGCTTTTTCTTTATCGAGGGCAATAATGAAGTCGCGCAGTGAGTCAACCGTGTTTTCAAAAGTTTTTTCAGGGTCCAAGAATGTAATTGCAGGCGGAATTGCCCCGCTAAATACGGCAGTGGCGTGTTTTTTCATTTTGTTAAGCAAAAGCGTGAGCCCCAGAGCCGCACTCAACTCATCAACAGACGGGTCTTTGCTCACCGTCACGAGAATATTGCTTTTTTCTTTGATTTTGTCGACAATTTGCTGCTTGGCGTTGCCGTTTTCCATGTTGATTCCTGTAATTTTTATTTTTAGCGCTTTTGGTTCACTATACCATAAGTACTTTCAAAGCGTCAATATAACTCTTCGGAGAAATCTATATTATAATAGAATGACGGACTCTGCATGACAAGATATCAGTTCATCATTGTTTCCAATCGCCTCCCCATTAGCGTGTCAAAACGAAATGGGAAACTTGTTTTTACACAAAGCTCAGGCGGACTCGCTACCGCTATGGCGTCGCTTTCCACTACCGAAGACCAGCTATGGATTGGTTGGCCTGGTATCAGTGCAGAAGAACTCACCGACAAGGAAAAGCGTCTTGTCACTAAAAAGCTATCCGAAAAAGGCTACGCACCTGTTTTTTTGACTCAAGCACAAATACAGGCTTTTTATAACGAGTACGCCAATAACACACTGTGGCCGTTGTTTCATTATTTTCAGTCGCTACCCCAGCATAACGATGCGAGTTGGCAGGCTTACCAGCAGGTTAACGCGCTTTTTGCCAAAGAAGTCGCCGCCCACGCCCGCCCGCACGCCAAAATATGGGTTCACGACTACCATTTAATGTTAGTGCCAAATTTACTACGTGCAGCGCTACCCAAAAGCACCATTGGCTTTTTCCTCCACACACCCTTCCCTTCGTACGAAATTTTCCGCTTGCTACCAACTCGAAAAGATATCTTGGAAGGTATTTTAGGCGCAGACCTGATTGGGTTTCATATTTACGATTACACGCGCCATTTTTTGAGTAGCGTGCTGCGGATTTGCGGCATTGAAAACAAAACGGGAGTTATTTTAAAAGACGGCCGCGTTATTAAGACCGATATTTTTCCTATTGGCATCGATTATAAAAAATTTGTTCGCACACTTCGTTCCAATAAAGTTCAAACGGAACTAAAGAAGCTTGCAAAACGATACGGGAAACAAAAAATCATCCTTTCGGTTGACCGCCTCGACTACTCCAAGGGTATTTCTAAACGCCTAGAAGCGTATGAAAAGTTCTTAGCTGACTACCCGGAATATCTTGGTAAGATTACCTTGGTCATGGTGGCCGTGCCTTCTCGAACAGAGGTAGATGTATACCGGGAGCTACGCGAAACGGTCGAGAGGATTGTTAGCCGTATTAATGGTCTGTACGGAACCATTGACTGGACGCCGGTATCGTATCAGTTTCAAAATCTTCCGTTTGAACAAATCGTCGCGCTTTACCATAAGGCAGATATTGCTTTAATCACACCCCTGAGAGACGGTATGAACCTGGTGGCCAAAGAATACGTTGCTTCTAAAGGCACAGCGCCGGGCGTACTGATTTTGAGCGAAATGGCTGGTGCTAGCGACGAGCTGTCGGAGGCAATCAAAGTTAACCCGACAGACAGCAACGAGATAGCCCGCGCGCTCAACCATGCCCTCACCCTGCCAAAAACAGAGCAACTAGCGCGGCTCGCCTCGATGCAGCACCGACTCTCGCACTATACTATCCAGCATTGGGCCAACGATTTTGTTCAACAACTCGATCAAGCACCTCATCTGCAGCTGCCAAACGACGACAAACTACTAAATAGCCATTCTGAACACCAAATCATGAAGGCATTTAAAACCGCCGAGCGCCGGCTCATTCTACTAGACTACGACGGCACCCTCAAAGATTTTGTTCCAACACCAGACCCTGTCGCGGCTGCGCCGTCGGCGTCGCTACTTTCAACTCTTAGTAACCTTGCCGACTTCCCTAATACAACCGTGGCGATCATTAGCGGCCGATCGCGAACAGCGCTTGAATCATGGTTTACCCAAACCCCACAGCTCGCCCTTGCTGCCGAACATGGCGCGTGGTTTAAAAAAGAAAATGTCTGGCACCAGCAAAAAGCCACTCTTAAAGCCCACCGAGCTGCGATCATCGCCCTGCTTGAACGATACGCCGAACGCACGCCCGGAGTGCAAATAGAACAAAAGGATTTTGCTATCGTTTGGCACTACCGCAATGTACTGCCAGAACTGGCCTTTGCCCGCAACGCGCAGCTGCGCTACGAACTGAAACAGCTACTCGACGCTACCGATATCGGCATTTACAATGGGTCAAAAGTTATCGAAATCAAACCTCGCGCTATTCATAAGGGCGCTGTCTGCGAAAAGCTTCTCACCGATAATCCCGCCGACTTCGTTTTGTGTATTGGCGATGATTACACCGACGAAGATATGTTCAAAGCACTTCCCGCCCAAAGTTTCACCGTTAAGGTAGGCTTGGACGACACGGCCGCGCGCTACCAAATAGCATCGGTCGGCAAAGTTATACAACTTCTCAAGGCACTTTTAGCGGCAACAAAATAACTTACCCTTTACTTTTTGTCCTTTTTCCTCTATAATACTCCTTGATTGACTATATTATTTTAAGAGGTGAGAAAAAACCACATGCCAATTATCAAATCAGCTATTAAACGAATGAAGCAAACGGCTGTTCGCCGCCAGCGTAATGTTGGTATCAAGCGCGATATCAAAACTGCCGTAAAAGCTTTTCTTGCAAAACCTACCAGCGAAACCCTGAGCGCCGTGCAAAGTGAATTCGACAAAGCAGTCAAAAAGAATCTGCTCAAGAAAAACACTGCATCTCGCCGCAAAGCTATGTACGCTCGTATTGCTAAAGAAGCTGGCGTTAAGCTTGCTCCTGCAAAGAAAGCCGCTACAAAAACTACCGCTAAACCTGCAGCTACCAAAAAGCCTGCGGCCAAGCCAGCCGCAAAAGCGACTGCCGAAAAGAAAGCTCCAGCGAAAAAACCAGCTGCCAAGAAGCCTGCAGCAAAAAAAGCTGAAAAGTAAATCTGCATCACACGAAAACACCCCGCTCTCGGGGTGTTTTTATATATTCGCGATTTTTATAAGCGCCCGTTCAATGAGTAGCCACGGATTGGCGGCAGATGTTTTTAATGACATGTCAGCTTGAGCCATTGCCGCCACTACTTCCCGCACGCCACTTTTCCCCAGCTTTTTCACATGGGGTGCAAGCTTAGACAGTGCAAACGGATGAGCACCGATATCTTTGGCAACATCACCAGCAGGTTTATCACTAACACCAAGCAGCGCAAGCTGAAATATTTGAGTAGAGAGAAGCCCAAATAAGCGATACGGATCTTCACTCATCTCAAGTACTTTTAACATTTCTTGCACTTTTGCCGTATTGCCTTTTAACGCCGCATCAAGAAGGTTGAAAACGTTTTCGCGGGGATTTGCTTCAATGATATTTTCTATGACGCTAGAGTTTACTTCGGGTAGCGCAGCCAGCTTTTGCAGTGCGTAGTACAGCTGCCATTGGTCTACCCCTACCCTTTCCACAAGACTGTGGATACTTTTTTTATCCAGATCCAACTTTTGACGCTCCGCCTCTCCTGCTACCCACTTTTCGGCCACAGCCATGTCGCGGTCGGTCCAGGCGGGAAACTGCCGTACGGTCGCTACTTTTTGCAAGGCCTTATAGGTGCGCGAGCGACGATCTGGTTTTTGCTCGACCAGCACCACGTGAACATCATCGCTTATTCGATCAAGCCAATCTGGCAGCTTTTCCCACACGGTTTTGTTTTCGGAGAGGTTTTTGATAATAACAAGACGTTCTTGAGCAAACAGGGTCGCACCCATCAGCAAATCGGGTAGCTGCTTCAATTCGAGTGTTTCGCCGTCGACCTTTTCGGCCGCACCGTCAAATTCAGCCTCAAGATAATCAAGACCGCGGGTAATTTCAAAACTATTCTCGCCAAGCAGAAGTGTTATCATACATCCAGCCTCTGACAATGCGGACAAATATGCGTTCCACGACCGGCGGCTTTGAATTTAATGATCGTCGTGCCACAACGCGGACAAGCTTGGCCTTCACGCCTGAATACGCGCGCAAAATCCATATAACTTCCTCGCTTGCCTTCGGCATTTACATAGTTTTTGTCGGTGCTGCCACCTTTTTCGATCGCCAGGTTCATGACGCTGCGAAGTTCGGTGTAGAGTTTCTTAAATTCGGCCTGCGAAACCGATCCTACAAGACGCTGCGGATGAAGTTTCGCTCCCCACAATGCTTCGTCAGCATAAATGTTCCCCACACCAGCTACAACTGTTTGGTCGAGTAGCGCAGCCTTGATGCTGGTTTTTGCTCGCCGTTTGAATCTTTCGGCAAATTGCTCAGCCGTGAAATCGGCCTCCAAAGGTTCGGGGCCGACTTTCTGCATAAAATCGATGTTCGGAACCTCAAGTGTGGGGAGTAGCTTTACCCAGCCAAATTTTCGCTGATCGTTAAAATACAAATGCGAACCGTCGGCAAATTCAAATGTCACGCGAGTTGAACGGTCGGGTAGCTCACCAATTAAGCTATCGTTGGGGTGTCCGGCTCCGAACACGGCATCTTTACCACGAAACACCAATTGACCGGTCATTTTCAAGTGAATCACGAGTGTGTAGCCAGTTGAAAGATCGATCATTAACACCTTGGCGCGGCGACGGACATTGGTGACTGTAGCGCCGATTAAAAAGTTTACTACATCAGCAGAAGCATTCGGAAAGCTCTTTGGGTTATCGTGGCTTACTTTGGCTACTTTCCGGCCAATAATCAGCTCGTGCAGGCCACGGCGAACGGTTTCTACTTCGGGCAACTCAGGCATTATTTTTCTCCACTAGTTTATCGAGGTCAGCTTGGCATTGCTCGAGTGTTTCGTATAATACGGCCTGCATCCCAGCCCGGCGCGCGCCAGCTATATTCGCCTCGCTATCATCAATCATCACGCATTCTTCTGGCACGACTCCAAGCTTCATTGCGGTCATTTCATAAATAAGGTCGTTGGGTTTTGCTATTCCAACTTCGCTCGAGATCACCACCGCATCGAACAATTCTGCCTGTTCCTGCTGGCTAAACAAAGAATCAACAAACTGTCGACTCACATTGCTCAGCATGGCAGTTTTGTAGCCTTTGTGTATTTGGCGCACAAAATCAACCACCTGTTCATAGCGCGCGCCACGCTCACTGCACAACACACCAAAACAATCAAAAATAACTGCTTGTATCATCACTTACTAGTATAACTTAGATGTCGAGATCTTTTAGAGCTTCGCGGGCATCCTCGGGGATTTGTTCGAGAAAGAGTGTTTCGACTTGCTCAACATTCGCCTTAAACGACCCTGGTGAACCTTGGCAGGTTGATGTCCATAGGCGCTTAACACTTGAATCGGCGCGCCGAACTTCAAATTCATACACGTTTCCGGTAGCACAAACACCACGCGTATCGTCTTTATCACCTTCAAATGCTTCGCCGTTCATCATGTTGGCTTTGTCGAGCGCGTGAACAAATTGTTCGTACGCCTTTACATTGTTGCCAAACTGCTGGGTACTAAGAGCGCTTTCAAGGTAGCCCGAGTACGTAACCAGCTGACGGCTCGTTGGACTAACGGTAATTTGATACGAACGAAACTGCTCGTCGGCCACAATTGGTCCGCGAACGGTCATGCGTACACTACGATCAACAGAGGTATTGAGTAGTGCTTCGCGGCCAACATCAACTTGATTTGGATCGCCCTGGTCGCCACCAAAAATCATGCGGCCAACCGAAACAAGCCCGGCAATGGCGATTGCTACGACGATAAGGACCAAAATGATAGGCAAAATTCGTGAGGAGTTACCTTTGTACATGGGGCTATTTTACCACTTTTGCGGCAAAAAGTCAGTCCCCCATACGACAATGTTATAATTGAAGAGGCACATCGCTAACAGAGAGGAATGTTGTGAGCACACACCAACAGTAGCTTAATGCGCTAAAAGTGCTTGTGGACAACTGTAAAGTGTTGCATGAAACGCTAAAACAACTGTCAGAAGAATCAACGCAGAACGATATTCAAATACATCCGGATTTCGCAGGAACGTGTGACCATGTATCTCATTTTCCAATAGATGACCACCAAGTCAAGCTTCTTCAGGAGGCTGGTGTTGACGAGATCCATACACTTCATGATGCATACGGGAGTGCAATAAGCCAAACCCTCGAGTTTCGCACTTGCATACGAAAAGCCCTGCGAACTGCGCGTCGAAGTAAGTCAATGAGCCAAAGCGCCAAGAGTGCGGTGCTGCGAGAACTTGAAATCACAGCAGCTCTTGTGAGCCTCGTAGTGAGCCACGATCGAACAGCTGATTCGGATATGAGGATTACCCGTGCTCTGAACCTGTTTGGAAGAGCCTGGGCTAGTCTTTAGGGCACAGTTCGCTACAGCCAGTAGCGAACTTTTTATAATTCTCCCCAGTTAGCACCGACGCTTACATCAACTTTTAGTTTAATCCCTAGTTCTGGATACACCTCTTCCATGGCAGTTTGCAGCAGCTCAGCCACCTTCTCGGCATTCTCTTTCGGGCATTCCACCAAAATACTATCGTGCACCTGTAAAATCTGCTGGCCAAAACCGGTCAGCTTTTCCTCTACTTCCAGCATGGCCATTTTCATCAGGTCGGCTTCGGTGCCCTGGATCGGCATGTTGGCTGCAGCGCGTTTAGCACCTTCACGCACCATAAAATTACTGCTGTTAATGTCTGGCGTCGGTCGGCGTCGGCCAAAGTAGGTTTCGACATAGCCGTCGTTTTGCGCCTTGGCGAGGGTTGCGTCAATAAACGCCCGTACCGGCGCCCGCAGCTCAAAGTAGCCGTCGATAAATTGCTTGGCTTCGGTAAATGTCATGCCCGTCGCCGCACTCAGGCCGTGCGGACTCATGCCGTACAGCACGCCAAAGTTAATAACTTTTGCCGCCCGGCGCTGGTCTTTCGTCACCTGTTCAATCGGAATATCATAGACTTCACTGGCGGTTTTGGTATGAATGTCGACATCTGAATTAAAGTCGGCAATCAGCTGCTGGTCACCGGCCAACACCCCAGCCAGGCGCAGTTCAAACTGCGAATAGTCGGCACTCACAAACACATTACCCGCTTCAGGCACAAACGCCTCGCGAATCCGTCGGCCAAGTTCGGTCCGAACCGGAATGTTTTGCAGATTTGGCGCAGTGCTACTCAGTCGGCCAGTGGCAGCGACATCTTGATTAAAGCTAGTGTGGATACGGTCACGTTCGTCGGTTTGTTGCGGTAGCGTATCCACATAGGTGTTTTTAAGCTTAGCCAGTTCGCGCGTACGCTCAATTAGTTCAATAATCGGGTGTTGGCCACGCAGCTTGTCGAGTTCTTTCTGGCCCGTGCTATAGCCTGTCTTGCCCCGCTTAATTCCTGCGGTTGGCAGTTGCAATTTGGTAAACAACACTTCGGAAAGCTGCGCCGGACTCCCGATATTAAATTCATACCCGGCCATCGCAAACATTTCTTGTTCAAGTTTTTTGTGCTCAAGACTGAGTTCTTCACTCATCTGCGCCAGCAGCGTTTTGTCAATCTTGATGCCACGGACTTCTATTTCAAACAGCAAATACGCCAGTGGAAAGTCAAGTTCATACGCTATCCGGCTAAGTTTCGGGTCTTTTTCGAGTGCAGTACGCTGCTGCTCATACAGTCGCCACAAAGCTGCCATCGCTTGACCAGGGTTGGATTCGTCGATTTCCTCACCAGCGAGGCCGCTTAGCGAACGGTCACGACGTAGCGGATCGAGTAAAAAAGCACCCTGGGCAACGTCATGACCTACAGCAAATTTCGGGTCGACGCCGTGATTATGCAATGTATGATACAGCTGCTTCAAATCGTAAGCAGCCACCTGTACACTCTCGAACGCTTCCCATATCTCGGATGTTATGGCCGCGACTGGCTGGCTTGCAAACCCTTGCCCATCAGTAGAAACATACAATATATCGTCGTACGCATAGACAAGCGCATCTTTTCCTAGCTCATCTGGCCATGCCACCTCCGGTATTTCTGGGGCGGCCGTCGCCGGCTGTAGCACATCAAATAAACTCCCCTGAGTAGTGCGCTGCATGTGCTTTGGCAAACGGCGCAGCAGCGAGGTAAATTCTAGTCGCTTCAAAAATGCTGCCAATTTCTCGGTATCAAGATCGCGCGCATCGGTCGCCTCAAGGTCGAGTGATACGGGCGCGTCACACCATATCCGCGCAACTTCTTTACTCAAGTACGCCGATTCTTTACCGGCTTCAAGTTTGCGCATCACACTCGGCTTGATCTCATCCAAATGCTCATACACACCGTCTAGCGTGTCGTATTCTTGCAGTAATTGAATAGCTGTTTTTTCACCGATCCCTGGCACGCCCGGAATATTGTCGGACGAATCGCCTTTGAGCGCTTTTAAATCAAGAAACTGGTCAACCCGAATACCATATTTTTGTTCAAAATATTCTGGGTCGTATTTGTCGATGTCGCTAAAGCCTTTTTTGAGCGCATACACGTGCGTCAGCGGGCCAACCGCTTGCAACATATCCAGGTCGCTAGTAATCAAACACGTTTCGATCCCCTGATCGGCCGCCTTTTCAGCCAGTGCACACATAATATCGTCAGCCTCGTAATCGTCCAGTTCATACAACGGCCAGCTGCAGGCCTCCAGCAGTTCATGGAGCATCGGGATCTGCGCAAAAAAATCTTCTGGCGGTTTTTTGCGTCCGGCTTTGTACGTCGGCAGCAGCTCTACCCTTTTGCGAATGCTGGTACCGCGCTTGTCCCACGCGACCGCTACATAGTCTGGTTCAAGTTTTTTCATGAGTTCCAGCGCCAGGCTGGCAAACCCGTACACGCCACCCGTCGGTGTGCCGTCACGCGTTGAGAGCCCCGGCATTGCATAATAGCCGCGGTAAAACACGCTCTTTCCGTCGATCACAACCAGACGTTTCATACTTTTAGTATAACAGATAAGGACTAGCTTGTGCGTTTGGCAAAGTAGTTCACCAGACCGCGCAGTTCTGCCACAAATGCCGGGTTGGTGATTTTATCGTCGTCTAGGGCTTTAAGTGCTTCTTTTTCATAATGCACCTGACGCTTTTTTGCTTTTTCGAGCGCACCGGTTTGTTCAAAAATAGCGCGCACGGCGTCGCATTGTTTGACACTCGCTTTACGATTACCAAACGCTTTTTCCAGTACTTTTTTTTGCTGCGGAGTTGCTTTTTCGAATGCATAATGCGCGAGCAATGTCTGCTTGCCTTCACGAATGTCGTCATTGCTTCCCTTGCCCGTCGCCGCACTCGCACCAAATGTTCCTAAAATATCGTCGGCAATTTGAAACACTTTGCCTGCGGCCAGCGAATATTCCCGCAAATTTGGCGGTAGCGTATTTACTCCTGCAAGTTGCGCGCCTAATTCCAACGGACTTAATACAGTATAGTACGCCGATTTTCGTTCCATCACCCGCTCGATTGCACTCAAAGGTACAACGGTCGGAGTGGCTTCGTTATAAATGTCGTCGATCTGCCCGCGTATGGTCATGGCAATATTTTCATGAAATCGCCGGGTGGTCTGCCGGGCAATGTCGGCGCTCACCGGTAGCTTTAGTAGCTCAATCGTTGCCAGATTGATCGTTTCGTAGGCAATATTCATGGTTTGTACAACACCGTAGTGGGCGTCGCCACCTTTCAGGTTGGCTGCTTTTGCAACATCTGCCAGCTGTCTATGCGCAGCTGGTCCACCACGTCGCATGTCAGAGCGATCGGCAATGTCGTCTACAATCAAGATTGAGGTTTGGATAATTTCGAACACCCGTGCCGCACCCAATGCCACCGCGTCGTCTTCGCCACCGTGCGCATAGTAACTTTGCATCGCCAGCACACCGCGCAGGCGTTTGCCGCCGCGAAGCAGTACGTCGCAGAACGCTTTTGCCGGCGCGCCTTCACCCGCTTGCTCTTGTTTTTGCCACTGTTTCGTCAGTCGCTCAAGATCATGATTGATTTTCTCAAGAAGCACTGTGTATGATGTTTTGTCCATTACCTCTAGTATAGTATACTCGTAGAGATGAAACATCCAGACAACACAAAAATCATTGCGTTTGTCGGCCTGGCCGGCAGCGGCAAAAGCACCGCCGTAGAATATTTGACCGAAAAAAACATCCCCAAAGTCTACTTTGGCGGCATTTTTTATGAAGCCATGAAAGAAGCTGGCCTCACCCCTGGTGATTGGGATACCGAAAATACATTTCGCAAAGAAATTCGCGAGCGCGAAGGGAAAGATTTTATTGCGAACCGCGCCGTAAAGCAATTGCAAGATCTCATCGACGCCGGGCAACATCGTCTGATTGCCGACGGACTGTACAGTTGGACTGAATATCGGATTTTGAAAAGAGCTTTCCCTGGTGAACTCACTGTGATTGCCGTAGTTGCACCGAAAAAGTTGCGTCACCATCGCCTTGCTAACCGCCCAGAACGCCCGATGACCGCCCAACAAGCCGACGAACGTGACTGGTCTGAAATCGAAAACGTAGAAAAAGGCGGACCAATTGCGATTGCTGATTATTTTTTAATGAATGACCATGATTTAAGGAAGCTCCATGATCAACTTGATAGTGTCCTCAGCCAGATAGATTTTGCTACGTAGGCAGTCAAACCATATTGACTTTTTTAATAAATTATGTTAATATTTCAAGTACTGTGAAGCGAACGCTCATAGTAATCGGTCCATAACCTCTTTCTAGGAGAAAAAATGGAAGCTCCTTGGGAAACGTATGTTTCCTTTCACGAAAGCTGCCTCATCTGGGATGGCAAGCGATGGATCATGCAGCCCTTCATGAAGATGGATTGCGGCTCAATGTCCTCCATTACGGACGCCGAAATAATACAGCTGCAGCTTAGTGCTGGACCCATGCATCAGTATGATGTCTGGGTGAACGGTCGGGAACTGCGAGAGCGCATGCCCGAATACATCAAGTCATGGTTCTACGACAGAGTGTTGGTGAGCTTCACCCTCCCGGACGAGGGTCACCAGCTCACGCTAACTCACCTCCTGAACAGCAATAACTTCGTGCCGATCTACGGTAGTGAGGAGGAGGCGCGAGAGGCTGCTCGTCGGTCGTAAGAGTCCAGAGAGTAAGACCGAGAAGCCCGCCACACACGATACACGTGTGGCGGGCTTATTTTCTTAGATTACTATCCCAAGTACTCGTGTAATTTCTTAGCGTCTTTATGCTTACGAAGCTTCGCGAGAGCCTTCGCCTCGATTTGGCGAATACGCTCACGAGTCACGGCAAATTCCTGCCCTACTTCTTCCAAGGTATGACTTTTGCCATTTTCCAGTCCAAAGCGCATTTTGATGATTTTTTGTTCGCGTTCTGAAAGCGTCGAAAGCACAGATTGAACTTGCTCTTTCAGCAATTGACTTGTCGCCGATTCTTCCGGCGTGGCGCCGTCTTCGTCTTCGATAAAGTCACCCAGCACACTGTCTTCGTCTTCGCCGTCACGGCCCACACCAGCATCTAAACTAGTGATGTCTTGCTTGATCTTAATAACGTATTCAACCTTTTCAGGTTCCATCTCAAGCTCTTTGGCCAGCTCTTCAATGGTTGGCTCGCGGTTGAGCTCTTGGGTCATGCGGCGCTGAGTGCGCAGCAATTTGTTGATGGTTTCGACCATGTGCACCGGGATACGAATGGTACGTGCCTGGTCGGCAATCGCACGGGTAATCGCCTGGCGGATCCACCAGGTGGCGTAGGTGCTAAATTTAAAGCCTTTGTCTGGGTCGAACTTTTCAACCGCGCGCAAAAGCCCGGTGTTGCCTTCTTGAATCAAATCAAGAAAATCAAGGCCACGACCGCTATAACGTTTGGCAATCGATACGACGAGTCGCATGTTGGCTTCGGCCATCTTGTCTTTGGCTTTTTTGCTGCCCTCTTTGACTTTTTGCGCAAGCGCCAGTTCTTCTTCGGCATTCAGCAGTGGAATTTTACCAATTTCGCGCAGGTACAGCCGCACGCTGTCGTCTGAAACATCGTCGAGATATTGGCTGCTGTTAATCGAATCGACATCAGCCTCTTCTTCGTCGGCCAAATCATCCATTTCTGGTTCGTCGAGGTCACTTAGTGGACCACCACTCGCGTCAACGATATCGTCGTCTTTTAAGTGCGGTACTTGGTCTTCATCTTGTGCAGGTGGCATACTTGGGTCTTTTTTAGCCATGAATCATCTCCTTTATAAGTGAGTTTAGTTGGGCGCGTAATTGTTGAGCTTGTTCGTCGTCGCCGGCTTGTTCGGCTTGATGCAACTGCTCCATCAACTGTTGTTTGGTTTGTTTGCGGTGTTCGTTTGCCATTTGGCGGAGTAAGTGGACTGTTTCCTGGATGCGTTCTTCGCTGCTCCAGCCGCCATATCTTGTCTCGGCCTTCAATAATAATATTTTCACATAGGTGTCGTAGGTTTGCAAGTCTTTCGGCGTTGTGTCTATAGCTGATTCGGAGTGATCGGCCAAATACTGCGCCACCGCCCGGCGATGTTCACCGGCAAACAAAGCAGATGGATATGCTTTTACTCGCTGACGCACAGCCATGTCGAGAAGCGCCGCAGCCAATATATTATCTTGAAACACAAAATCATCAACCACTTTACCTAGTGCAGTCGCCACTGGTTTTTTGGTAGGCGCGCTCTTTTCCTCGGGTATGCTGGTGAGTTTTGAGTGAATCGCAGACAAACTAGCCCCTGTCATGCCAGCAATTTTCTTTTCGTAATGGTCACGCTCTACCGGGTCGGCCAACCCTCGCACAACCGCTAATGCAGCCGTTGTAAACGTGCGTTTGCCGCGTGCTGTGGTAATATCTTCGCGCTGAGCGTATTGCTCAAGCACCCAGTCAACTGCCGGCACGGCCCGTGTAATTGCCTGTCGCCATAGTTCAGGGTCTTTTTGAATCAGCT